>QWCB01000119.1_pt1 | contig 82692 bp, 68 predicted proteins | sample 1972511 | NCBI WGS metagenome assembly QWCB01 (sample SAMN09866719, study PRJNA288562) | Human gut metagenome isolate term5_stool, whole genome shotgun sequencing... | isolation source: gut | host: Homo sapiens | place: USA: California | reverse complement strand
CGCCGCAGGCTGCTGATTTTGACAGAGAGAGGAGAGAGGCCCGTCTGCGAGAGAAATTTGGCAGGCGGAAAAGAAGAAGGAGGAACCGATGAAACGAACAACGAATCGAGCGAACCGTCGTTGGCAACAGATTGTCCGCAGTATCCCGAATCGTGCTAAGGAAGAGGAACGGCATCAGGATCTGATGCGTTTTCATGCGGAAGTGTGCGATGAGAAGGTCTGGCTTGCCGACCGTCTGGACGAAGTCGATGTGCTTATCGCGGCGTTGCGTCGCGAGGTAGAGAGTCTACAGGAAAGTCTGGATCGTCCGCGTCGGGGAGATCTTTCGCATTTGTCCCCTCTGACCCATGCCGGAAGGCAACGTTTATTGCACAAGCGGATGCTCCGTCATTCGGCAAACCTGGAAGCCGTGTTAGGGGAAATCCATCGGCATCCCGTCTTTCGTGACCTCGTTTCCGACATGGGCGAGTGGGAAATTCCGGAAGCGACGCTTCCCGACGAAGAGGATAACGCCTATACCGTATCGCGCACGATGATGCCATTGCTGGAACAGACCAATCGCCTTTTGGACGGTTTGTATCGTCTGCGTCGTCGCATGAGTCGCGAATTGCTTCGCCTCGCACGTACAAGGCAAGACGACTGAAGGACGGACGAGTGTTCACCACCTTCATTCTGCCTGGTGCACCGGACAAAACGACGAAGTTATGTAGTGATTATGGAACATATTTTCTTCAAAGCCCTCCGTTACGCTACCAAACAAACAGGAAAAGCGAAGGGAAGGAAGAGGAAAGGCAAAGCCTTCCGCTGCCCACCGCAATAGAAGGAGGACACCATGATCGAACAAGATCGTTTTGAACAAACCGGAGAAGGAAATCGAAATGCGGAACGGGAAGAAGCGACTACGCGCCGTATCGTGCGCGAAGAAATTGCTCGCAATTATCGTCCGAAAGGAAGCGTTGCTAGAGCGTTTGCGCTGGTGCTTTGCAGTGCGCTGCTTGGTGCTGGCGGTGGTGCGGCGCTGGTATCTTCCGGAAATGTATCCCTGCCCAAACAGGAAGAGTCGAAGGCAAGTACCACAACTTCGAGCAACGTCAACATCTCCTTAAAAGAAGGAAGTACAACGGTGGAAAACGCCATCGCAGCGAAGACCATTCCGTCCATTGTCGGCATCACCACCGTTTCCAAGAGCTTCAGCGAAAATCCGTTTCTATATGGGACACCAAAATATAGTGAATCGGTGGGATCGGGCGTTATTGTCTCTCCCGACGGCTATATTTTAACCAACGCTCACGTCGTGAACGGGGGGAATGCTAAAACGGTGAAAGTTCGCTTGTCGAACGGCGAAGAGGCGGAAGCCAATGTCCTTTGGGCAGACCCCACGCTGGATTTAGCGGTCATCAAAGTGGAAAAGAAGAATCTGCCCGCCATTATTTTTGGGGATGCCGACAAGGTGCAGGTAGGCGATAAAGCTGTCGCTATCGGCAATCCGCTCGGTTTGGATTTGCAGTCTACGTTAACATCCGGCTATATCTCTGGTCTGAATCGTTCGATCACCCTCCAGGACGGGAACATCATGGACGGACTGATTCAGACCGATGCGGCAATCAATGGTGGTAACTCCGGCGGCGCTCTTTTGAATGCGAAAGGGGAGCTGATTGGCATTAACACGGCTAAGCCTGCCTCGGCGGACGGCATCGGTTTTGCCATTCCAGTTTCGACGGTCAAACCCATCGTAGAGAAGATTCTTTCCGACGGCACATACACTCCGCTTTATATGGGCATCAACGGCACGAATACCAAATTAGTCGCGGCAAGTGGCGTGGAAGGACTGCCGACAGAAAGTGGCGTCGTTGTGCGCGACGTGGTAGCCGGTTCGCCTGCCGCTGCCATGGGCATTCAAGCGTATGACATTATTGTCGCCATCAATAATGAGCCGGTAGAGTCCATGAACACCTTAAAAACCCTTCTTCTCAAGTATAAAGAAGGCGACACGGTGGATGTGACGTACTACCATGGGAAAGAAAAGAAAACGGAAAAAATGACCTTTACGAACTTCACACCGCCGTCCCTTCGCGCGGAATAACGTGAGATAGGGAAAGGAAAGAATAAGAAAAGCCGCCCACGCTAACGAGAGAGGGCGGCTTCTTTCATGGGTACTTTGCGAATTTCGGCAATGACCTCTGCGCCGATGATGAGAATAAGGCAAGTATATTTCAGCCAGAAGAACATACCGAGAAAACCGGCAAGAGAGCCGAAGTAAAGCGATAGACGAGAAACGTGGTCGAGTACGTAACCGTAAATAACCGTCAGCAAAAAGATGCCAATACCGGCAATAATTCCGCCGAAGGCGGCTTCTCGCCAGCTTATATGCCCGTGACTGACCAATGGTACTGTGCGATAGAAAAGCACCAGAGTGAACAGAAAAAAGAAGAGGGGCAAATAGCGTCCGAGGAAGGAATTAAGAAGGCGAACAAGCGCTTCTAACTCCCGAACGCCGAAATCGTGTATGGCGCGCTCCGCTACCAAAATCAGACTGCGGGAAAAGACGACCAGAACCAACAGAAGGACGATGGCGGTTAAAAACAGCACGGTATAGATAATAGCAAAGGTACGGCGCACAATGCTTTTTCCCCGCAGACGAAATCCTAAAGAGGTGTTCACGTCCAAGATGAGCTTATTAAAGCCGTTCGAGCCGAGCCAAACGGCACTGACCAAACCGAATCCGACGGTGCCGGCATTGACGTTTTGGGAAAGAACGTTGAGGACATCCGAAAGAATATCCGCTACCACCTGCGGCAAAAGGCGCACAATCGCATAGAGTGAAGCGGTCGGTTGGGCAAAAAACAACGATCCGACGACGATGAATAGCAGCAGCAAGGGAATACTTGCCATCAACAGGTCATAGGAAAGCGAAGACGCGCGATAAAGAAGATCCTGATTATGCAAGTTCAGAAGGAGTCCGATGAAGACACGTTTGATTTTGGTACGCTTTCGCCCGCGTTTTTTTAAGGGGAGAGACTCTTTTTGAGTGCACACCGATGGGGATGGCGTATGTTCTGACGTGTTTTTATCCACATTGTCCTCCTTTCTTTAGAAGAATCCGTCTTTTCAAATCATCTGGTAAGACCGGTGCGCAGTACGCTAAAGCGCACCGAACGGCAAACGGAAACGAGCGTGCCTTTTCCACTGGCGATAGAAAACGCAAAAGAGAAAAATCGGGTCGGCGGTTTGCCGACCCGAACATTTCTTACTTTTCTAAGTCTAAAAGCATAGCAATGGCTTCATCCGGAAGGCGATTTAATCCTTTTTGTTCTCGGAGGAATGTCGTGCGGTTTTCCAGGCTGTGATGCACTTTGGCGCGGTAGTCTTCATCATCCGGAACATCAAAGCCTTCGATGTCGGCATATTCCAAGCCCTTCATCGCTTTTAGCGGTTTCCAGGCAGTTGTGCCGTCTACGAGGCTCTCGATAGCGGCGATGGTGGCTTCTTTCGGCACTTTTTTATCGAGGAAGAATCCGGTGTTCAGAATGTAGCAGTCCACACCCTGCTCAAAAAGCGCTAAGAATTTGCGGAAGTCATCGTTCAGCGGATAGGTGCGGAACGGGTTGGCGTAGGGTTCAATGACGAGCTTGTTCGGGTCAACACCCTTTGCCAAACGTTCAGCGTTGCTGCGCTTTGTAGACAGGGTTGCTCCCATGAGTGCCGCAACCTGCGGATCATGTACGCGAACCAGCGGTGGAAGAACCGGATCCTTCATAATCCAAGCGACCGCCGTCATCGGCTGATGCAGCACGTCTACGCGGTTCGGCGACCATAGGCGGGATTTCACCGCGCGGCCATTGCCGTTACGAATATCTTCGGAAACAATAATCTTTTTTCCGTCTTCGTCCAGCGTGACGCCACAGTTTTGCACAGTCAGCAGATATTTATTATCCGGAGACGAGGCAGGATAATCCGCGGTTTTATCGAAGTAGGACGGTTCCAGAGCGACCGAGCTGAAGTCTTTTGTCGAGATGATGAACGCATCATCATGCAATACGCGAATATCGTATTTTCCTTCGTGTTTCGCATGGGTCAACGTGGATTTTCCCGAACCGGAAAGACCAAATACCGCCAGCGTGTATGGTGACGCACTGTCCGGATTGAATGTTTTGCATCCGCCGTGGCAGCAGGCGTAGTCATGACGGTTGGCAATGGACCATGCCAAAGTCAGCGTGCCCTTTTTATGTTCACCGAAGTATTTCATGCCCAGTAAGGCAGCACAATTGTGTGCGGAATCAAAATAGGTCAATCCCAGCGGATGTTCCTCATGCGCCCATTGCGGATCAGAGAAGACGTAAATATCGCCTTCGCCGTCGATGGCTTTAGATTTCGCATACAACGCTTCATATTCCGGCGTGCAGGGCTGGAAGTTTAACATCCAATCATACAGAATGTTTTCCTCGCCTTCGGGGATGAGCAAGTGTGCGCGAACCATAAAATCTTCATCCAGACCGACAAATACTTGTGCGTGATACATGGTGTTCCAACGCGTATCGTACACGGCGCTCATCACCTTGCGGTTCAGGTCGGCACTGTCAACCCCTTCATCGCCGACAATGCGGCGAGCAGCGGCAGTTCTGCCGGTCACCGAGCCGTCGTTAAACAGCAACACTTTTGCATCGGCAGGAAGACCTAATTTTTCCGGCTGCTCAATGGGAAGATCCGTAACGACCGTACCGATGGAATTTTTAGCCATCTCGTAGGCCTCTGCAAGCGTCTTCACCTCGATAACGTTGTTGCCGTAAAACGGGGTTTCCACGATCGTGCGCAGAGCGCTCATCGCAGAAAGGGACGGACCCATCTCTTCACGAGAAAATCTGGTTTTTGTGGACATAACATGCTCTTTCTATTGCACAAGGCAAAATTTATTTTGTTCGGCGAATGCCGTTACCTCTGCTCATCACTATAGCGCAAGCATTACGTTTTCCGCAACCAATGCGCCTTCTCTTTTATCCTTATTACTTAATCAATGCCTGCAGAGCCTTAAAATGGGGGTTTTTCGCATCTTCCAGAAGATCAAACAGCAAGGACTCCGTAGAGGTGACAACCGCACCCATTTGAGCGAAAAGCGCCAAAGCGATTTTTTTATTCTGCGGATCACGAGAGCTGACGGCATCGGCAGGAACAAATACTTGATACCCCTCGGCAAGAAGCGTGCGTACGGTTTGGAATACGCAGATATGCGCTTCAATTCCCGTTACCACGACTTGTTTTCTTCCTGCAAAGGGCGCTTTCTTCATCGCTTCGTGAATAGTTGGCGTAATAGCGTTAAATACGGTTTTTTCGGCGTATTGGGTATCCACTTGTTCACGGGCAGATTGCAGCGCCGAAACGGTCGCACCTAAACCTTTAGGGTATTGTTCCGTAACGATCATAGGCAGGGTGAAAGCCTTTGCGGCTTCCAACAGCACCTTGGCATTTTTGACTATACGCTCTGCATCTGCCATACTGGGCAGCATCCGCTCCTGAAGATCAATAAAAAGAACGAACGTTTCGCTTGGGTTTACTTTATAGGGGTTCATGTGTACTCCTTTCCGGTCTTTCGATTATAGCAGTTGCCGCAGGAGAGGAACAATACATCACGGTTTGCGCAAGCGAGGAAAGAGGAAACAGAAAGATGGAAAACAATACGTCCGAATTTGGGCAATATATCGGAATGCAGCTCGTTAAACAAAAAGAAGGCAAGGCAGAGGTATCGCTTACGGTGGAGGAACACCATCTTAATTCACAGGCCATTGTCCATGGCGGCGTGTTATTGTCCATGATGGATTTGGCAATGGGTGCGGCGGCATCTTCCTATGGTTCTGCGGTAGTTACAATGGATTTGCAGTATCGTTTTTTCCGTCCTGCGCGGTTGGGCGAAACGATTTATGCGCGCGGAGAAGTGTTGAAAAACGGAAAAACCATTGTTGTCAGCAAGGGCGCAATCTATATAGAGGAGCAATGTATTGGAGAAGCCTCCGGACAATTTTTCAAGCGCAAATAAAGCGCCGTGCCGGAGTGACGCGACACAATACGACACGTTGCGGTGCGTCTAAAAACGGGATTAAACCTTCGGAAACCAAAAAAGAAACCGAAAAAGATATACAAAGGACAGAAAAAGACAAGAAAAGAGTTGACAGTTTGTAACCGCTTTGTTACATTTAGACCGTCAATCGTTACAAAATGATGAAAACTATCTTTTGGTGTCCATTTTGTTGTTCCGCAAAGACTTCCTAACAAATTAAGGAAACTTTGCGCGAACCAAAGGGACAAAGAAAGGCGGCTTAAAGAATGGGCAATAAGAGAACAAGCTGGTTATGGCTTTCCTTGAGTGTGCTGCTTGCGTTCGTCCTTTATACACAGCCTGCATGGGCGGTAGAGGAACAATCGGCAGAAGCGCAAGCCGTAGAGGCGCAATCCGTAGAGAAATCGGCGGAAGAAATTCAATCGGAAGAAGCATCGTCCGCAGAAGAATCCTCTGTCGAAGACCAATCGGAAGAACAACCGGAAGAGCAACCGGCACAGAAAAGACAACCGCTGCGTGCGCCACGCCGCACACCGGTGAAAAGCGGCGTGCAGGAAATTGACGGAAAATTGTACCTTTATGATGCGCAAGGCGTGATGCGCCGTGACAATGCTTGGGTGGAATTTCAAGGCAAATATTATTTTCCCAATGCAGAAGGTGTTTTGTATCGTGATCGTGTCATTACTTTTGGTTCAAAGGTGGCGTATTACATGGATCATGACGGTTCGATGGGTACCGGTTTTCGGGAAGTCGGCGATGCGCTCATGTATTTTAACGACAATGGCGTTCGCAACAACAGCAATGCGTGGGTAGAGACCGAACGCGGATGGGTTTTCCCGAATGCGAATGGTCTTGTATACCGCGACCGTGTCATTACCTTTGGTTCAAAGGTGGCGTACTATATGGATCATGATGGCACCAGGGGCACCGGTTTTCGGGAAGTCGGCGATGCGCTCATGTATTTTAACGACAATGGCGTTCGCAACAACAGCAATGCGTGGGTAAAGACCGATCGCGGATGGGTGTTTCCAAATGCGAATGGTCTTGTATATCGCGATCAGGTAATCACCTTTGGTTCGCAAGTGGCATATTACATGGATCACGACGGTACAAAGGGAAGCGGATTCCGCGAAGTTTCCGGCATGTTAATGTATTTCAAAGAAAACGGATTGCGCGACAACAGCAATGCCTGGGTAAAGACCGAACGAGGCTGGATCTTCCCCAATGCAAAAGGACAGGTTTATCGAAACCAATTCATTACCTTCGGCAAGAGCGTGGCATATTATATGGGAAATGATGGTGTTGCGGTATCCGGTATGGTGAACGTGAATGGCACGGTGTACCGCATGACCGGCAAGAATGGCGCGCGCCTGGTGCAGGAAGGCGAATATTCTGCGGAAGGCAAAGTATTTTATGCGGACAGCTACGGCGAACCGGTGCGCAATCGCCTGATTACCATAAATGGTAAACAGTATTATCATGGCGCAGATGGTGCGCGTTACTATAAAAATTTTACACTCGGACAAGATAAATATACGGTCGATCCGGCGACAGGAGCGATTCAGAAGAAAGAGACCAATACGGTGAAATCCGTCGGCGACGGTGCGCCAAAGCTCTATCTGCTGCGTGATTTGCAGTTCCAGGGCGTTATCCGCTGGAATGGTTATCTCTTCACGTATTATTCGCAAAGCGTTCTGCCCGGGCCGGGACTTCGCATACCGGGTCGTCATGTCAATAAAGACGGTTATGTTGCGGACGGCGATGGCTTTATTGTCCTGGCGAATGATGCACCGAAGGGAACCATCATTCCGACGCCGTTTGGCTATTTTGGAAAAGTTTATGACCGTGGAACCACCGGCAATCATTTTGATGTGTACACCAAGTAGCCGGCAAAGTAGAGTACGTAACGAATAAGAGCAAAGGAAGAAGAATGAAGCAAGACGGAATACACCGTCGCCGCCTGTTGGCGGCGGCATACATACTGATTGGACTGCTGTTGTGCGCCCTTCCGGGGAAAGCCCATGCAGTCGAGGTAGGACCTCAAAAAATAGAGCAGACCATTCCGGTTGCCACGCGTATCGAGCGAGAAGGAGACGATATTATTCTCTACGATAATTCGGGTCGCCGTATGCACAACAATTCTTGGGTGCGTTATCAGGAAAAGTTCTATTTCGCCAATTTTGAGGGGAAAGCCTATCGACATGTGATTCTGCATTTTGACGATCAGACTTCGTACTATGTTAACGAAAACGGCGAGCGTCAAAATGGTTTAGTCCGGATGAACGGCGCATTGCGCTATTTTTATGAATCCGGAGAAAAGAAGGATCAGATGGCCATCGACAGCGGCTGGGTTTCCAGCAGCAAAGGCTGGCTCTTTGTGAATGAACAGCGGGAAGTCTATCACGATCAGTTCATTTCTTTCGGCACAAAAGTGCGGTATTACCTGGGCGCCGACGGGACGATTCAGAAGGGAATCGTGCCGGCGCAGGGAACGGTGTATCGCATGACGGGAGAAAACGGCGCGCTTCTTCAAAAAAGCGGATCGTATACGTATAAAGGGAAGTGGTATTTCGCCAATTCGCAGGGAGAACCGTATCGCAGTCAAGTCATTTCGTTTGGCGATACGAAGTACCTGATGGGTGAGGACGGCAGCCGCCAGGACGGTCACGTAACCGTCGGCGGCGCAGAATACATCGCCGATGTGAAGGCGGGTACGGTGGAAAAAGTACGAAACTACGATTTTCTTTGGCCTGTAAAGGGAGAAACCGAAATTTCTTCTCCGTTCGGTTGGCGCTGGGGATGTATGCACAAAGGAATTGACATTCCGGGCGATTGGGGAACGCCGATTCAGGCGGCACATGATGCGGTTGTTGTCGAAACCGGCTACAATGACGCGCTCGGCAATTATGTAAAGATGCGTGGGGATGACGGCTATTTCACCAATTACTTTCATCTCAGTGAAATTCTCGTCGCCGAAGGACAGCACGTTGCCGAAGGAGAACGTATTGCTTTAATGGGATCGACGGGCGATTCCACCGGCCCGCACTTACATTTTGAAGTGCGCACGGGCGGCAGCATGGAAGAAGCGCACGACCCGTTGACCTATACCTTTAGTTATTGATTTTCCTCTGCAGTAAGGAGAAAGCGAAAAGCGACGCGACTTGCGCCGCTTTTTTATCACTTGACATAGCGTTGACAGATGCAAACCGGCTTGTTACATTGATACGAGATAGAGAAAATCGGCATAGAGGAACGAGAGTTCCGAAAAGCAAGTGTGTTGGACAGGCTGTGAAAAGGATTGTCCAACGTATGAGCAGGATGAGAGGAAGGCGGTTCCATGAAACGAAAGGGATTGACGGCACGCCTGACCGTGCTTTCAGCGAGCTTGGTATTAGCGCTTTTTTTGCAAACAGAAGCAGCACGTGCAGCAGAGCCATCAAAAGAACAAGTAGAGATACAAAGCACGGTGAACTCTACGGAAAATACGGGCAATGAAGCAACTTCCTCCTCAAATGAGGAGACGGACAAAGAGGAAAGCTCTTCGGAAAAGAAAGCATCCTCGGCAGAAGAATCCTCTGTTGAAGAAGGGGAGACCTCTTACCGTAAAGCCCCCAATCGGAGTCCGGCTGTGCATTCGTCGTATACGCGCGGCGTGCAGGAAAAGGACGGAAAACTCTATTTGTACGACGAGACCGGAACGCTTCGTCAGGACAACGCTTGGGTTTCATTTGAAGGAAACTATTATTTCCCGAATGCCGAAGGGGTTCTCTATCGTGACCAGCTGATTACCTTTGGTTCGCATGTCGCGTATTACCTGGATCATAATGGTCGAATGCGCACCGGTTTTCAGGAAGTCAACGGAAAATTGATGTATTTCCGCGAGAACGGCGTATTGGCGAAAGACAACAAATGGATTAGTACCGATCGCGGATGGGTTTTTCCGAATGCGCAAGGTGTTGTCTATCGCGACCAGTTTATTACCTTTGGTTCAAAGGTTGCGTATTACCTGAAGCATGACGGAACGTATGTAACCGGTTTTCAGGAAATCAACGGAAAATTGATGTATTTCCGCGAGAACGGTTTGTTGGTGAAAGACAATCAATGGGTGAACACCAATCGGGGATGGGTTTTCCCGAATGCGCAGGGCGTTGTCTATCGCGACCAGTTTATTACTTTTGGTTCGAAGGTTGCGTATTACCTGAAGCATGACGGCACATATGTCACGGATTTTCAGGAAATCAATGGCAATTTGATGTATTTCCGCGAGAACGGTGTTTTGGCGAAAGACAATCAATGGGTCAACACCAAGAACGGTTGGGTATTTCCTAACGCGCAGGGCGTTTTGTATCGCAACCGGTTCATTTCCTTCGGAGCAGACAAAAAATATTATTTGAATCCGAACGGTATCTTGCAGACGGGCATGGTCGAAGCCAATGGGACGGTCTATGATGTGGAGTCCAATGGCCTGCTTAAGATGTATCCGCACAGCTATGTGTACCAGGGAAAATGGTACTTTGCGAATGAAAAGGGTGAACCGTACCGCAATCGCTTCATCTCTTTTGGGAAGGTTCGCTATTTGATGGGCGAGGATGGCAGTCGTCAGACCGGCATGGTTCCTTTCCAGGGAACGGTGTACCGCTTAGACGCAAGCGGCGAGTTGGTACGAGAATCCTCATCCTACGATTACAATGGCAAAACCTATTTCGCTAAACCGGACGGAACGCCGTATCGCGACCAGGTGCTGACCTTTGGTCCCTCCTATGCCATGTACATGGGCGAGGATGGCGCAAAGCAGTACGGCTTGTGCGCAGGCAAGAACAACGCTTATTACGCAGATACCAATACTGGCAATCTTTTGCGCAATTACGGCTTATTCCAGATAAACAACGAAGTATATCACAGCGGAACAACGTTCGCCCTGACCAGAGGATGGAAGAAGGTGAACGGCGATTTATTCTATTTCGATACGCAAGCGAAGTATCCCAGCGCATTGAAAAATATGGTACGAACGATTGACGGACGCGGATATCGGTTCGATGCCTATGGGCGCGCAACGCAAGAGGCGACCTATTCAGTTGCCGGTGAATGGAGTTATACTGGTGGCTATCTGACTGGCCCGGCGGTTTCCGATCGCTTTGTGGGCGAGAATTTTGCCGTCGTCAGTTTACGTCATCAATATATGTGGGTTTTCAGTGGCGGAGAGCTGGCGGTTGCCACGCCGATTATTTCCGGCAAGCCATCCACACCGACTGTTCGCGGCAATTTTTACGTGCAAGGAATGACGAAGGGAACCTATTTAACCGGTCCGACATGGCGTTCATGGGTAGACTACTGGGTTCCGTTTTATGGCGACTACGGCATTCATGATGCCCCGTGGCAATACCGAGATAATTTCTACAAAGACAGTGAATCGTATACGTGGGTGGGCAGCCATGGCTGTGTGAACGTACTGCCATCCGTGATGCCTCGTGTGTATGATGCCCTTTATACAGGAAGTGCGGTTACGGTGTATTAAAGAAGATGCCAAGAAGCCCCCATAAAGAGACCTCAAGGAATAGAGAAAGGAAGTGCCATGAACAAGAAGAGAAAAACGCAATTCGGCGTTCTTTCGGCTGCCCTGCTGATGGCGTTAACGTTACAACCGGTTACGAATACGGTGTACGCGCAGGAGACCTCCGGCGAACAGATTGTGGAACAGAAGCCGGAAAGTGCGCCCGAAAGCGCGACGGAAGAAACAACGGCTCCCGTGGAAAATAGCCAAGGTGCAGCAGAAACGAAAGAAAGCCCATCGGCCTCGTCCGGTGAAGCCGCTGCAGAAGATGGCTCCTCTAAAGAGGAAAAAGGGCAGACTTCGCAGGGGGAAACCTCGCAGCCAGGGGAAGCATCGAAACAGAATCCTTCCGATAGTTTGGAAGAAAAGCCGATTCTTCCGGAAAATGCTCCGGAAAGTTCCGCCGAGCAGAAGAGCGAAGCTCCTGCGCCGGCAAAAGCACAGCGCGCACCGCGCAGAAGTTTGGGCGGTATTCGGGAAATCAATGGCAAGCTCTACCTGTATGACGAGCAGGGAAATCTGCGCAAAGATAACAAGTGGGTGGAGTATCAAGGAAAATACTATTTTCCCAATGCCCAAGGCGTATTATATCGAGATCAAATTATTACGTTCGGTCCGAAAGTAGCCTACTATATGAATCACGAAGGCACGTATGCCACGGGATTTCAAACGGTGGGCGGATGGCTGATGTATTTTCGGGAAGATGGTATCCGCGCGAACGATAATACATGGGTAAAGACCGAACGCGGCTGGGTATTTCCGAATGCCGAAGGCAAGCTGTATCATGACCGCATCATCACGTTTGGATCGAAGGTCGCCTATTACATGAAGAGTGATGGCACCTACGCCACAGGCTTTCAGGAAGTGGACGGCAACCTGATGTATTTTCGCGAGAACGGGGTTCGCGCCAACGACAATAAATGGGTGGAGACTGAGCGCGGATGGATTTTCCCGAATGCGCAGGGCATTCTCTATCGCAATCGCATTATCACATTTGGAACGAAGGTCGCCTATTACATGAAGGACGACGGTACGTTTGCTACGGGTTTTCAGGAAGTGGATGGAAACTTGATGTATTTCCATAAAAACGGGGTTCGCGCCAACGACAATAAATGGGTGGAGACCCAACGTGGATGGATTTTCCCCAATGCCCAAGGCATTCTCTATCGCAACCGCTTCATTACGTTTGGGCGTGACACGGCGTATTTAATGGGCGAAGACGGAATCAAAAAAACGGGCTTGACGCGCTTCAAAGGCGCACTGTATCCGCTGGATCCGCTGTCGGGAAAATTGATGAAATATACGCCGGGCTACCATGTCATTAATGGAAGACGGTATTATGTTCGTCCGGACGGTACCATTTCGGACAGTGGGCACTGGGTGGAAAAGAATGGTCGGCGCTACTACGAAAAAGTGGACGGCACGTATTTTAAGAATCAGCAGATTAGTTTCGGCAACGTCTACTACTATATGGACGGCGATGGTGCGACGACTTCCGGCATTCATCAGGTCGGGAATAACTATTATTTCTACGATCCGGCGCGGAACAACGAGCGGCGCAATGTGGAGGGTGTTTTCCATTGGCAGGGTAATTCCTATTACATTGGTTCGCAGTCGGCTATTTTGACCAACCAATTCGTGCTGGTCGATGACCAAGGATACGATGCAGACAGCAAGGGCATTCTGCACAAAACGTCGCGTCTTTTGGTGATTGACCTTTCCACACACCAGAAGCCGTACAACTTTGACTTTGATACGTTTGCGAAGGGCGTATCCGGCGTCATCCTGCGTGCCGGGTACACCGGTTACGGTACAGGCGACTATTATGATAAAGATGCGGAGTTCGAGCGTTTTTATCGTGAGTTCAACGCCAGAGGAATTCCCATCGGTGCGTACTGGTATTCCTGCGCGAACGAAGTCAAGGAGGGCGTAGCGGAAGCCAAGGCCTTCCAAAAGGCGATTGCCGGCAAGAAATTCTCGCTTCCGGTTTACTGGGATACCGAGGATGAATATCATCAGCGCAAAACAGACAAAAAGACGATGACCGATACGGCATTAGCGTTCTTAAAGGAGATGGAAAAAGCGGGCTATTATACAGGCATTTATGCTTCCTCTTCTTGGTTGAATGAGAAACTGGATATGTCCCGCCTGAAGAATTATGACGTTTGGGTGGCGCACTACGGTGTCAACAAGCCATCCTATTCGGGAAAGTACGGCATGTGGCAGTTCACGTCTCAGTATAAAAAGGACGGTTTTCCGTATCACCTTGATGCCAACTGGATGTTTGTAGACTATCCGTCGATTATTCGCAATGCAGGACTCAACGGCTATTAATCGGCATCGAAAAGAAAAGAGAATAAAAACCGGATTGGGGCGAAGGCGACGGGCATTCGCCCTTTTCCTATGTTAAAATAGACTGCAAAGTAAGAGAGTATGTATAACGACGAATACCGCCGAAAGTCGAGAAAAAGGAGCATAGAACCATCATGGGATTAAAAGAAGATTTGTTGCAAAAAATTGAGACGCGCAGCATCCGTGTCGGCGTGGTCGGCTTGGGGTATGTCGGTCTGCCGCTGGCAGTAGAAAAAGCGCGCGCCGGATTCGAAACCATCGGCTTTGATGTGCAGGATGAAAAAGTCAACCTCGTTAACGCCGGTCACAACTACATTGGTGATATTGTCGATGATGACCTGAAGGCGTTAGTCGAAGCGAAAAAGCTGCGTGCGACGACGGATTTCAGCTTTATTCGTGATGTGGATTTTATCGCGATTTGCGTACCGACACCGCTGGATGCGCATCAGCAGCCGGATATCAGCTACGTACAAACTTCTGCCGAAAACATTGCCAAACATCTAAAAGCAGGCACGATGGTTGTTTTAGAGTCCACCACGTATCCGGGAACCACCGAAGAACTGGTCAAACCGATTTTAGAGAAGGGATCCGGGCTTCGCTGCGGTGAAGATTTTTACCTCGGCTTTTCGCCGGAACGGGTAGATCCGGGCAATAAACAGTTTAAGACAAAGAATACACCGAAGGTTGTCGGCGCGATCGGCAAAGACGCGACCGAGGTGATTGCCAAAATGTATTCCGCCGTTCTGGAAGGGGAAGTGTATCCCGTTTCTTCGCCGGCGGTAGCCGAAATGGAAAAGATTTTGGAAAATACCTATCGCAATGTGAACATTGGCTTGGTGAATGAACTTGCCATTCTCTGCCATCGCATGGGTATTTCTATTTGGGAAGTGATTGATGCGGCGAAAACCAAACCCTATGGTTTCCAGGCGTTTTATCCCGGTCCTGGCTTAGGCGGTCACTGCATTCCTTTAGATCCGTATTATCTGTCGTGGAAAGCGCGTGAGTACGGTTTCCATACCTCCATGATCGAGTCGTCCATGATGGTCAACGACAAGATGCCGGAGTACACGGTGGATCGCGCGGCGCAAGTGCTCAACCGACATAAAAAACCGCTGAACGGTTCCAAAGTCCTGGTGCTTGGCGTGGCGTATAAAAATGATATTGATGATTATCGGGAAAGTCCGGCAATCCATGTGCTGGATATTCTCAAAGCACGTGGTGCGGATGTACAGTTTTTTGATCCCTATATTCCTTCCTTCCGCCATCAGGGTAAAACATATACCGGAATGACATCGCTCACCGCAGACGATGTGGCGGCAGCCGATTTGGTGGTCATTACTACGGCGCATCAAGCATACGATTATCCGGTGATTTTGCAGAATGCCAAGGCGATTTTCGACGCCCGCAACGCGATTCCGCAGCCGGAGAAGTACGAAAACGTCGAGACGCTCTAAGGATATAGCATCCGGAAAGACCGGTCGTTGACTATGGGGCGAATTCGAAAAAGAAAAAGGAACAGCCCGATGAATATTTTATATATCGATCATTATGCCGGCTCCAGTTCCATGGGAATGGAGTTTCGCCCTTATTATTTTGCTAAAGAATGGCAAAAGTGGGGACATCGCGTTCGCATTCTTGCCGCAGATTATTCACATCTGCGAAAAGCGAATCCTACCGTATCTGGCGCCTTGGAATGCCAAGCTATTGATGGGGTGGAGTTTCAATGGATCAAGACAACGCCGTATCCGAAAAACGGGATAAAACGCTTGTGGAATGTTGCACAATTTCTATTCCAGTTGCGACGTCATGCCGCGGAAATCGTTCGGGACTTTTCGCCGGACATCATCATCGCTTCCTCCACCTATCCGTTGGACACGTACCCCGCGCAGAAAATGAAAAAAATAGCACAGGAAATGGGGATCGATGCTTGTTTGGTGCATGAAGTACATGATATGTGGCCGATTACACCGAAGCAGCTTTATCACCTTTCGGATCGTAATCCGGTCATTCGCTATTTGCAAAGAGCAGAAGATTCGTTCTGTAGAAATGCAGACTTTGTCGTATCCGTATTACCGAATGCTAAAGATTATTTTGTGGAACATGGCATGGCGGCGGATCATTTTCTCTATGTTCCGAATGGAATCGCCTCATCGGACTGGGAGCATCCTGAACCGCTGCCGGAGGAACATGCTCACGCATTAAAGCGAGCCAAAGAGGAGAATAGATTTATTCTTTCTTTTTTTGGAAGTCATACACCGTCTTACGGATTGGACACGCTGCTGGATTCGGCCAAGATGCTGGATCCTTCCACATTTTTCTTGGCTTTTGTAGGAGAAGGTGGATACAAAGAGACGCTCATTCAAAAGGCAAAAGAAATGGGCTTGGACTCCAATGCATATTGTTTTTTACCCCGTATTGGGAAGCGATCCATTCCGACGTTGTTAGAGCATTCGGACGCTTCTTATGTTGCAGCGATTCGCAATGAAATGTTTCGCTTTGGTATTGGCATGAATAAGCTCATGGATGCCATGATGGGGGAGAAGCCGGTATTATATGCGGTGGATGCACCCAATAACTGGATTGAAGAGTATGATTGTGGCATCAGTGTGGAGGCGGAAAATGCTAAGGCGCTTTCCAAAGGATTTTGCGAGTTGATGCAGTTGCCCAAGGAACGGCGGGCACAAATGGGAACGAACGGGAAAAATGCTATGCAGGAGTTTTTTTTGTATCCGCATTTAGCAAAGCAATTTTTAGAAGGCATTACGGGGAGCAAATAAGAGAGGTTGCGGATGGATACGGTGGATTTACTATATATCGCTTTTGTAGATCTGAACGAACCAGCGAATTCGGGTTCCAGCGTTCGTCCGCAGCAAATGCTTCATGCTTTTCAGAAGATTGGCTGTAGCATGAAGGTATTGGACGGTTGGCATAATAAGCGAAAAGAACGTCGTGCGCATGTAAAAGAAGTGATGCGATGGTTGGATACCCATCAAGTTCGTTATTGTTATGTCGAGCCACCGTCGGGACCTTTTTTTGTTCGTGAAGATTTGATGCTGCTTAAAAAGCTTCATAAAATGGGCGTACCCATCGGTCTTTTTTATCGTGATATTTACTGGCGATTTAAGAGCCAATATACGAAAATCAATCCGCTGAAATTCTTTCTCATTCAGTGCCTACAACGGCGGGATCTTGCCGTTTTCAAAAAAACGGTATCGCTATTTTATTTTCCGACGATGCAGATGGTAAACATTGCCGATTTTCAGGTGCCATTTGCCATTCTGCCCCCCGGTGCGGATGCGAGCGAATTGGGGTCTTCGGACTTTTCGGAAATGGATCGAATTCATAATGCGGAAGTACTCACTCTGTTTTTTGTTGGCGGACTTTCACCGCGGTATGGTTTTGATATCTTGCTGGATGCCGTCAAAACCATTAACCAAAAACAACTTCGTCTACGATTGACGGTTGCCTGTCGTGCGCAAGAATGGCCTGATTTTCAACAACGCTATGCGATTGAGAAATGGGATTGGCTGACCATTCGCCATGTGTCTTTTGGTGACGGATTAGAAGAGCTGTATCAACAAGTGGATTTTTCCGTATTGCCTTTGCGAAAAAACGCCTATACGGACTTTGCCATCTCCGTCAAACTGTTTGAATATGCTGGATACGGGAAACCCGTACTTTGTACGGACTTGGAAGCCATGTCACAAATAGTTCAAGAGAATGGTTTAGGCTGGGTCTGCAAAGATAACGCGGAAGATATGGCAAGAGTATTAGAGAGTATTATTGTGGATCGTCCGTCTATTATCGAGAAAAAAGAGAACATCAAACGATTTTTGCCCGAGAACACATGGGAAGCGCGTGCCCAAGAAGTGCTTTTCACACTTGGAAATCTAAACGGGAAAAACAGATAGGAGTTTTCATGTCGTTTACAACGGTTGTCTTTCTATTTTTCTTTTTTCCTCTTTTTTGTGGCGTATACTTTTTATTGCGCTGTTTTCCGAAAAAAAACACGCTTCTTTCGGACTATTTTGTGCTGTCCATGAGTTTTCTCTTTTATGTGCTCAATTTATATGCGGTGGGCGCAGGGTGGAAAACAGGAGTCGCTTTAGGTGTTGTATGTGTGATGACGGCGCTCGTTGGTAAAATTCTGGCGAGATTAAAGAATAAAACGAAGAGTAAACTATTATTCTTCGTTGCCGTAGCCTTCTTACCGCTCTTTATTTTCAAATACCTTAATTTTATTTTGGCGACAATCAATACAGTGTTTCATAGCTCTCTTTCTGCCGGAACCCTTATTGCTCCACTGGGAATTTCTTTTATCACTTTTTCGGTGGTGTCCTATTTGGTGGATGTCTATCGTGGTGAAGACCCCGGCTCATTTCGATCCGTTGGACTTTACCTGCTTTTTTTTCCAAAAATCTTATCCGGTCCCATCATCACATGGAAGGAATTTCACGCAAAATGGACTACTCGTCAAGAATCGATTGATCTGGCTGAACAAGGTGTTCGTCGTATTATTGTCGGTATGGCAAAGAAAGTCATCATAGCGGATAGTTTAGGGGCTACTATTGCACTTATTAATAGCAATATTCCGCAAGGGGTGGATTCGCAGACCATACTATTGCTTGGCTTTTGTATGATGTTTCAGATTTATCTTGATTTTTCCGGTTATTCCGATTTCGCCTTGGGCATTTCCAACTTGTTGGGCGTTCAGTGGAAAGAAAACTTTTCCTATCCGTATTTATCCACTTCGGTGACCGAGTTTTGGAGAAGATGGCACATTTCTTTAGGAAGTTGGTTTCGAGAGTATCTCTACATCCCGCTTGGAGGAAGTCGTAAGGGGAATGTGTATTTCCATCTCTTCCTGGTGTTTTTCGCTACGGGAATTTGGCATGGAGCGCACTGGAATATGGTGGCATGGGGGATTCTAAACGGTCTTGCCGTTATCGTAGAACGGAAATGGAAAAAGCAACGGGATAAATTGCCCCGCTTTTTCGCATGGCTGATGACCATGATTTTCGTGTACTTTTCCTGGATGTTGTTCATGGCGCCAAGTCTTGGAAACGCATGGGAATCTTTTCGCCTGTTATTTCATTCTCCTTATGCGGCAGAAGATATCAATTTTCAATGGTCGTTTTTCCTCACCGGTCGTACAATGTTTTTCCTTATCATCGCGATGATCGGATCGTTTATGCCTATGCAGTGGCGAGAACATATTTGTCGGCGATGGAAGAGAGCGGACGGATCGGCTTTACGCTATTGGACAGAGGCGATAGTATTGCTGGCGCTTTTTGTGGTTTCTGTACTATTTATGATTAACGCTAACTATCGTCCGTTTTTGTATTTTCAATTTTAGAAGGAGGGAAGTGGAATGAGACGGCATAAAATAGTCTTCCTCTTTTGTTTCTTTCTGTTATTGTGTCTGCCAGCGATGACAATGAATCACAAAAAGGATTATGTTTCCGAGATCGATAATCGGAAATTGACAAATTGGACAAACGGCATAGGCGATCGAACGGATTGGCTGACAAAGTACAAATATATCAACGATCGCATTGGTGGGCGTGAGCAAATGATCATGGGATATATGTGGTTGAATGATAGGATGTTCCATGAATTAACGCACCCCTTGTATACGTATGGAAAAAAGGGAGAGGTGTTTTTCAAAATGCACCCCAATATCAAATATACTGCGTATCATGACCACTTCGTTTCCTTTGTCGATCAAATGCGAAGATATTGCGAAGAGAGAGGTATTCCCTTTTATTTCCAGTTTGATCCGGAGAAGATTTCTACCTATTGTGAAGATTTGCCCATCGGTGTGAACTATCAAGATGAGTGGGTGGATACATTATTATCAAAGATGAAGCAAAAAGGCATCTGTGTCGTTGATAATAAAAAAGTACTGGAACAGGAAGCAAAAACGCAGCGCGTATTTAATGTGAAATTTAACGCCGGTCATTGGAACGACTTAGGCGCTTATTATGGGATGAACCATCTTTTTGAACAGATGAACGCTGCCTTTCCGGCGGTCAAACCCTTGCCAAAAGATTTCTTTTTATTGGGGTCACATGAGGAGACATCTCTTCAGGGGATGCACTTTCCCATTCAGGAGGAGATTCCGGACATCGACTTAAAAGAACCTTTTGTCAATTTAACAGAATCGTATCAGCCTGAGGTGGAAGTGGATTCACATTTTCCCTATTTCCATTATTTTATCAATGATAACAAGCGCGCAGCAGCGTTACCGAAAACGCTGATTTTTCAGGGGAGTTATCTGAATAGTTGGAATCAGTTTATTATCGCCAATACGCGAGAGTGTATGGGCATACATGATTATCAAAATGTCTTTCGGCTTCCCTATTATATGATGTTGTTTCAACCGGAAGCAGTCGTTTTTGAACTGGCGGAATACACCGTAGAGGATTATTATTTTCCGGAAGAAAAAATGACGAAAGTAGATTTTCCGCCGGCGATGACGGCACAGGCGTTGTGCAATCAAAAAACGGATCTGCAGAATCGTGTGGTCTCCGATAGTGTGACGGAACAAGAACATTCCACTTCCTTTTCCATTGCACTGAACTCGAAGAACATTCGCTATGCGTATCTCGTTTCCGGAAACAACGTATATGATATGGAAAAGCAGGAAGGAGAAGAGAACTTCCGTCTGCAGGTACTGCAATCCGAGAAGATTAAACAACATCCTGTAGAATTGTACTACTACACACAGCAAGGTAAATGGGAGAAAGAAACGAATGCCGGGCTTTTTTATAACAAATGAAAAAAATGCATCCACTGCGTTTCGTCAATTAGGGACGATGCCCCTTCTTCATGATGATTCCATGGTAGATGGTTGGGTTGTTTCTCGCGATGTGTTGGATCGTTTTGGCGAACACAAAGTGTTTTTTGAAGACGCCGATATCCTTGTGATGACAGATGGCATCATAACGAACGCGCATCATTTAGGCGTCTTGGAACATCCGGAAGGGTTGGGTGGATGGATTCGTGATCAACGAGAGACAGATCCTCTGTTCTTTAAGCGCTTCTGCGGTTCTTTTTCCGGTGCTATATGGGATCGAAAAGCGAAAGAATGGACGATTTATACGTCTCCCACAGGGGATCGTGCGGTATTTTATTGGCTGGATCCCGAAAAGCAACGTGTCATTGTCGGCTCGCAAATGAACTTTGTCACCGACACCATGAAACGTCTTGGAATTCCTCGTGTTCCCGATGAACAGGGACTTAAAAACTTCCTTAACTTCGGCTTTTTCACCGATACGCATACGGGTGTGCAAGGCGTTCGCCGTCTTTACCCCGGCGACTATTTGTGCTTACGTGCTGACTTTGTCGAAACAAAGTCGTATATCACGTTTGCGGAAAAAAATCTTCCGGATAAAAATATCGATGAGGCGATCACTTCTCTTCATGAAGTATTCCTATCGAGCTTAGAGGATGGTGTATTTTGGAATCAACGGCATGGGTATACGGGCTTGGTTGATTTAAGTGGTGGAGCGGATACGAGGATCATCTTTTTCGCTTTACAACACCTCGCTCCGAAGTCGTTTGAGACGTTGACCTATGCGCAAAAGGGGAGCCGAGATCATACGATTGCCAAACAAATTGCGCAGGATGCGAACACGCCTTGGCATTTTATGCCGTTAGATTCGCCTCAGTTTCTGACCGAAGTGGACACGCTGATGCTGATGAATAATGGCGTCAGTTATTATTTTGGAATAACTGGCGGAAAACAGATGTTGCAAAATTTGGCGTTATCCCATTACGGCGTGGAATGGACGGGCATTGCAGGCGATATTCATGAAGGCGCCATGTTGACAGAAAATGCAGAGCAGGCTCCGCAGGAAGACATGGAACGATACCGCTTATCCCGACATTTTCCGCTTTTTCCGACAAAGGAAAATGAAGAGATCGGTCGCTTTTCTACCAATGACCGGTTTTGGTTTTTCACGCGCGGTTTTTTGGCGGCAGCCTCTACTAATTTTATTCGGCAGTACTATACCGAGCCTTTAATGCCTTTGGCGGATTCCGCTTTTTTAAAGGTCTTGTTCGACATTCCGTGGAAACAGCGCGTTTATGATAAAATACAGATGTGTTGGCTGAAACGGGAATTCCCGATGAGCGTAAGGTATCCCCATTCCGGAACGGGCTTACCGTTATCCCGTGAATTTTATCCATGGCACGTCATAGAACGAAAAATCCATACGGCGTTATCTTTGCTACGCGCGAAGAGGAAGGGAAAGCCGATAACGAATGATATGAATCCGTTGGATTATTGGTGGAATACAGAAGACAAGATTCGAGAAGAACTCATCCGATATTATCGAGACTCTGTTTCGGCGATACAGGAGGAAGAGATGCAAGGCATTGTGCGTGAATTATTCGAGCAGGGCGCACACTTTGTGGATCGCGGATTAGCTCTTTCCATTATTTCCTACTATAAGAATTATTTGGATTGAGAAATAATACAAGAGGGCGGATATGATTTTAACGTTAACGGCAGGGTACCCGTTTGGAGGGGAACCATTTTTGATTTCCGAGGATCTTTATGCTCCGGAAGAACTGATCTATTTGGCATTGCATCCATCAAAAGAGGAGAATCAAAGTCGCCATCGCGGCATTCGTATCGCAGAAAAAAGAAATGTCTTTGTTATGGCGATATGGGCATTGCGTGGTCTGGGAGATCCTTTGGTATGGCACGAAATGGGCTGGATGAGAAAAAATCGCAAGCTTTCTCTTCATAATATAGGGGTGATGCTCGGCTACTACGCCTATGCCAAACGATGCTATCGTGAAATATATCGATGGATGAAGAGCGAAAATCTGTTGCGCAAGGATACCATCATGTACTCCTATTGGATGGTCACCCATGCGATGGTCTGTGCGCTGGTTAAGCGAAAAGTGCCAAACATGCGTATTTTAACGCGATGCCATGGCTATGATATTTACGAATATCGCTATCCGGGAGAATATCTTCCCTTTCGCGACTTTATTTTCCGTTCGATGGATGCGATTTGCCCCATCAGCGCAGATGGGGTACACTACCTCGAGCAAACCTATGCGGAAAGCCTTGAGAAGCAAAAAATATCCTTGCATCGTCTGGGTACGTTGGAGAAGGGCGCTACGCCCCCTAAAAGAAAAGGCGAGCCGTTTCGCCTCGTCTCCTGCTCGAGCATGATCCCTCTAAAGCGGATTCATCTTCTTATTGCCGCTTTATCGAAAATCGGACAACCGGTGGAATGGGTTCATTTTGGCGATGGTCCGTTGATGTCGACGTTGCAAAATCAGGCCAAAGACACTTTGTCGCAAACGTCCGTGCAGTATATATTTAAGGGACATGTGCCAAACGAGGAGGTTTTGCAATATTACAAAGAAAACCATGTTGATGTTTTCCTTAACGTCAGCGAGACGGAAGGCGTACCGCTTTCCATCATGGAGGCACTTTCGTTCGGCATTCCGGTCATAGCAACAAAAGTGGGAGGAACAGGAGAAATTGTTACTTCGGGTTTGAATGGAACCCTTTTGCCTAAGGATGTTGCTCCCTCTGCACTTTCGAATGCCATTCGAGATATGATGGTGCAATCGGACGAAGAGCGCAATACAATGTGTAGAAAAGCCCGTGAAAGTTGGGAAAAGAACTGTAGCGCAGAGAAAAACTATCGCGACTTTTATGCCATGGTTCAAAATCGGTAAAAATAACCCCATGGTGCTCGACAATCCGTTGGACGGACAAGTAGTAAGGAGATATGTGTGAATCGTATCATTCAGTTTCACGAAGGACAAAATCGAAAACTGCAGGTTTTCTGCGCAAGATATATTCCGGCAAAATGGAGAGAAAAACGCGAATCCATATTGGATCTCACATTCTATTTTCTGTTTCTCTTCTACACGGTTGGCGCCAATTTTTATGGTTTTTCTCTTGGTTTACGATTGCTGTTGCATAGCATCACGCTTCTTCTCGCCTTGTCTCTCTTTTGTGAACCGAATCCTGAACCGGCTTCACCAGATCTCTTTTGGACTTTTGCCTATTATCTTATGGGGATAGGAAGTTTAGCCACCTGCATCGTGGTTCGGGGGAAGGCGTATCTACTATTGTCGTTGGTTTGGTTGATTCTTTTTCCCTTTGCGCGAAGTGTGCTAAAGCGTGACGTGTTTTACTTGTGGCTGAAACGATTTTGCATTACTTTATGCCGTTTTTTTGTAGCCGTTTTGGCTATTTCACTAGTGTTGTCTCCCTTAACGGAAAGTCAGTATGTAGGAATCTACAGTGATCCGAACGATCTGGCAATGATTTGCGTGATGGCCATCATTAGTAACTTGTTTTTATATCATGTAGAAAAAACAAAGAAAAAAGAACGACATGTGATTTTTTCTATTATCGCCACAACATTGATCTTATTTTCACGTTCTCGGACGGGCATGGTGATGATGTTTTGGGTCTATGTGATGTATATTGCTTATCTATTGGTTCATAAAGAAGTGGTGGTAAGAAGAATATCCAAATTCATCGCTGGTAATGTTCTATGCTATTTGATTTTATATCTCGTTCTTTCCTATGGGACGCCTATTTCCGCACACGCCATCTATCCGTTGATCAATCCTGCGTATAAAGAACAATTGGAAAAGCAAGACGGAAAAGAGATTACTTTTGAGGAGTCTTTATCTTTGTTGCTGCAAAAGAGTATGAAGGGCGCAGGGGATAATATGGACGTGAGTTCCGGAAGAATACGGATTTGGCAAGCGGGAATAAAAAAAATGTCTGTTTTTGGGCATTTGGATGAACGTGTATACGTAAGGACATATGAGCATCGTCGTATGTTATTGCATAATGTGGTTCTTCAGATATGGTATTCTACCGGTGTTTTTGGCATGGTCGGTTATTTATTGTTAATGGGGAATATAGCAAAAAAATCTTTACGAGGAATCAGACGGTTTTCCGCTTTATCAGTTGAGAATATCGTTGTACTCTCTTTTTTGGGGTGTTACGCGGTTTACCTACTTTTCTTTTCCTCCTATCATCCGTTCGCTTCGCCGCTTACATGGATTGCCTTTTTCGCTTCGATGGCACCCCCTTTTGAAAACGAAAATGTGATCGAAAGGAGAAAATTACATGCGCAAAGCCATTAAAAAGCTCGCCTCGACGGGCTTTTTACATATTTTTTCCTCGGAAGTATTAAACAAAATCATCGTATCCTGCAGTGGGATTATTGTCGTTAATTTTCTTTCGAAAGAATTGTATGGCGTGTATTCCTATGCAATGAATATTTTGAGTACATTTTTAATTTTCAGTGGTTTTGGCGCTTCTTCTGCTTTGATTCAGCTGGGCAGCGAAAATTTAAATGATATTGAAAAGAAGGAGAAATTCGCGAAATTCAGTTATCGTTTCGGCATGATCGTTAATTTCGGGATGTTTTTCGCCATCCTTCTTTTTTGCCAGTTCTTTTCGTTTCCCATCCCCGAAGCGAAAAAGGTGTTGCTTCTTTTATCGTGTATGCCGCTTGTCTATTTTACGGTGGAAACCATTCAAATCTATTTTCGCATCCATCTCTATAACAAGTGGTTTTCTTATTTGAGCACGGGAATTGCATTCGCCAATTCTGTAATGTTGATCCTTGGGGCTTTATCGAATCAATTGACCGTTTTGGTGGGACTTCGTTACGTAGGCTATTTTTTGGTGATTTTTGCTACCGTCGCGTTGACACGTCCACCGTTTCTTTTCCCTGATAATTCGTTTTCTTGTGGAAAGGAAAAACGAAAAGAACAGGAAGAAAGAGGAGAACTCTTACTGACAAAGGCAGAGAAAAAAGACTTTTTCTCTATTGGCTTTGTCGCGCTTTTCAATAACAGCGTGTCCAGCCTGCTTTACATCATTGACGGCTGGCTCATCGGTTCCATTATTGCGGACTCCACGGTATTAGCGGATTATCATACGGCAACGCTCATTCCTTTTGCGATGACCTTTGTTCCTTCCGCTATTATTACCTATGTGTATCCCTACGTAGCAAGCCATCACGAAGATATTCCATGGCTTAAGAAGAATGTGACCAAATTGTATGGCATTATGGCAGTGGTCAATGGCGTAATCAGTCTCGGTCTCTATTTTTTTGCGCCTTGGATTTTTGCCATTCTATTTTCGGGCTATACCGATGCGATTCCGATTTTTAGGGTTTTATCCATCGGATTTTTCTTTTCCGGAACGTTTCGCATTTTATCCGGAAATGTCCTTGTAATGTTGCATCGGCTAAAAGTTAACAGTGTTGTAGCGGTTATTTCCGGCGTGCTGAATGTGCTATTGGATTACTTTTGGATCAAACAATACGGATCGATTGGCGCTGCCTATGCCACAACAGCGATCTACATTATATCCGGTTTATTGAGCACAGCATACGTTGCGTATTATATCTATCGATATCCCTCCGGAACGAATGAGGTGGAATAAGGTATAATAAGACAGCAATGGTGGTCAGATGGAGGAGAAATATGAAGATCATGACCGTAGTGGGAGCTCGTCCGCAGTTTATTAAAGCGGCCGTCGTGTCCCGTAAAATTCGCCAACAACAGCAAGAGATTCTGGTGCATACGGGACAGCATTATGATGCCAATATGTCGGATGTTTTTTTTGCGGAACTTTCGATTCCAAAGCCGGATTACAATCTTGGCGTAGGAAGCGGAAGCCATGCGCACCAAACGGCCGCTATGCTGACGGGAATTGAAGACCTTATTTTTCAAGAAAAGCCGGATGCCATGTTGGTTTATGGAGACACTAACTCCACTCTCGCTGCAGCGTTAGCCGCTTCGAAGCAATTGGTGCCGGTATATCACGTGGAGGCCGGTTTACGCTCCTTCAATCGTTCCATGCCGGAAGAGCAAAATCGTGTAGTAACCGATCATCTCTCAACACTCTTATTTGCTCCAACGCAAACAGCTGTAGATAATCTGGCTCGGGAAGGACGGACAGAGGGCGTCTTTTCTGTTGGAGATGTGATGTGTGATGCGGTCTTGTTTTATACCTCTTCCATGGAAAAGAAAAATGCACAGGATATCTTTTCTTCCCTACGCGTGATTCGGGGTTCCGTTTCAGGAATGCGACATTGGATTCTTGCCACCATTCATCGCGCAGAAAATACCGATACGCCAGAAAAACTGCGAGAGATTTTAAAAGCGTTTGAGGCGTTTCCGGTTCCGGTCCTATTTCCGGCACATCCGCGGGTGCGAGAAGTTGCCGTGAAACTGAGTGAAGAGGAAGGCTTTCGCAATACTGTGCTGGTGGAGCCGGTCGGGTATTTGGAAATGCTATTTTTCACAAAATATGCGGACAAGGTGGTTACGGATTCCGGTGGTTTACAGAAAGAAGCGTACATCTTGCGTACGCCCTGCGTGACCGTACGAGAACAGACCGAATGGGTGGAGACGCTGGGCGGAAACCTGAATATTCTTTCACGACCGATTGCTGCCGATATTGTGCAAAAAACAGTAGAAACGCAAGTTAATGAGGAGGCATATCGCCCTTATTACGGAAATGGAGATGCCGGCGATCGTATTGTAGAAATTGTATCGAACGGAGGAAGGATCAAATGAATTACGCCTTAATCGGCTGCGGACGGATTGCCATCAATCATGTGTACGCGGTGAAGAATAACGGTCTGCATTTTGTTGCGCTTTGCGATGTGCGCGAAGAGAAGATGGATGTGCTCTTAACGCGCGGAGAATTGGATCCTGCCTCGGTGGCGCATTATACGGACTACAAGAGAATGCTGGATGAACATCCGGAAATTGAGCTGGTTTCCATTGCGACGGAAAGCGGCTATCATGCGGAAATTGCGTTGGAATGCATCCGCCGTGGGATTCATGTCATCATTGAAAAGCCTATGGCGATGTCGCTTGCCGATGCCGACCGCATCATTGCGTTGGCAGAGGAAAAACACGTTAAAGTGGCAGCGTGCCACCAGAACCGGTTCAATGTTGCCATTCAGCATGTGCGAAAAGCGGTGGAGGAAGGGCGCTTCGGACGTCTCTCCCATGGAACTATTCATGTGCGCTGGAATCGCAATCGCGGGTATTATGAACAAGCTCCTTGGCGCGGCACATGGGAAGAAGACGGCGGCGCATTGATGAACCAGTGCATTCATGGCATCGACCTGTTGCGTTGGATGCTGGGCGACGAAGTGGTAGAAGTCGTCGGACGCACCCGTCAACAGTTCCACGACTACCTTGAAGCGGAAGATTTGGGAACGGCAATCGTCTCCTTCAAAAATGGCGCTATTGGCGTGATTGAGGGAACAACCAATGTTTATCCCCAGAACTTAGAGGAATCCCTCTTTTTATTCGGCGAAACCGGTACGGTGAAGGTGGGTGGTAAATCCACTACTGATATCGAGGTGTGGAATTTTGCTGACCACCGTCAAGAGGACGACGGGCTGGTCGGTATGAAAGAGCCCACGTCCAATATTTACGGAAACGGGCATACGATGCTCTTCCGGGATGTTATCGAAGCCATTCGCGAAGATCGCGCGCCCTATGTCGATGCTTATGCCGGACGACGTGCGCTTGAATTGGTCTTAGCAATCTATAAGAGCCAAAAAACGGGAGAGGCGGTCAAGCTGCCCCTTACCGATTTTGCCTCCACGGACATGAAAGGCATGTTCGGGGAAGGTTCTTTGCAATACGACCCGAACGCGCCGGTAGTCGAAGCGAATTAAGGAGAGCGTATGCCCGACTATTTTGTTCACGAATCGAGTTATATTGACGAAGATGTCGAGATTGGCGAAGGAACGAAAATTTGGCACTTTTGTCATATTCAGTCCGGCGCGCGCATCGGTGAAAAATGCAGTTTCGGACAGAATGTCAACGTCGGAAACCGCGTGCAGGTGGGAAATCGTGTAAAAGTGCAAAACAATGTCTCGCTTTACGAAGGACTTCAGCTGGATGACGATGTATTTTGCGGGCCATCCTGCGTGTTTACGAATGATTTGAATCCGCGTGCGGCATACCCGAAGGGGAGTGCCGGTTATCATCCGACGCATCTCGAAAAGGGCGTTACGTTGGGGGCAAATTGCACCGTAGTTTGCGGTCATACCTTGCACACCCAAGCCATGGTTGCGGCAGGTGCTGTGGTTACCAAAGATGTGCCTGCGCATGCGTTGGTGGCAGGTGTTCCGGCAAAACGCATCGGCTGGGCGTGTACCTGCGGACATATTTTCTACGATACCGATTTGGAGGAACAGGCGCGGTACCGTTGTCCGGAATGCGGAAGGCTTCTGGAACAGGACGGCGAGGGATTGAAAGAAATACAGGCATGAGGAGGAATCCATGCAATTCATTGATTTAGGGCGGCAATACGAATCCGCAAAAGAACGCATTGATAAGGCGATTCACGACGTGGTGAACGAACGCCATTTTATTATGGGACCGCAGGTGGAAGAGTTGGAAAAACGCCTTGCCGCCTATGTCGGACGCAAGTATTGTCTCACTTGTTCCAGCGGAACCAGCGCCCTTTATATTCCCCTTCTTGCGTATGATGTGCAACCGGAGGATGCGGTATTTGTTTCCAGCTTTACGTATTTCGCTTCCGCAGAAACCATCCGTCTCGCCGGAGCTACGCCCGTCTTTATCGATTCGGATGAAACCTATTTGATGGATCCGGATAAACTGGAAGAAGCCATTCAAAAAACAATCGCGGAGGGAAAATTGCGCCCGCGCGGTATCATGACGGTGGATCTCTTCGGTTTGCCGTGCGATTACCCGCGCATTGAGGCGATTGCTCAAAAATATGACTTATTTTTGTTAACGGACGACGCGCAGGCGTTTGGCGGCACGTTGGATGGCAAACAGAGTTGTGCGTTCGGTGACGTGTCGGCAACCTCCTTTTTTCCGGCAAAACCGCTGGGATGCTACGGCGACGGCGGCGCCATCTTTACCGACGATGAAGAGCTCTATACACTGATGCATTCGCTGCGTGTCCATGGACACGGCGCTTCCAAATACGACAATGTGCGTATTGGAATCAATGCGCGTTTAGATACCCTGCAAGCAGCGATATTGCTGGTGAAACTGGATCTTTTCGACGAGGAAGTCAAAAAGAAGAACGAGCTGCGCGAACGGTATGATGCGGTGCTAAAAGACACCTTCTCTACGCCGATTATCCCCAAGGGGCGCACCACCTCGCTTGCCCAATATACCATCCTGACCGAAAGCGCGGAAGAACGGGAGTTCTTGCTGCAGGAAATGCCGAAGAATGGTGTGCCGGTGATGGTGTATTACCAGATTCCCATGCACGAACAGCGCGCGTTTACGGAGTTAGGATATGCGCCGGAAGATTTGCCGGTGTGCCATTCACAAAGCCAGCGCGTGTTAAGTCTTCCCATGCACGCCTATATGACGGACGAGGAATTTGAACAGATTACCTCTACGTTGCTTCGCCTGACGAAGGAAATTCGTGCCAAGCGCGCGTAACAAGGAGAACGCATGAAAGTGAAACCGATAAGTACTTTTTCCTGGCGGCGGCTGGCGGCCATCGTATTGGATATTTTGTTTATTAATATCGCTTATTTTGGCTCGATGTGGATACGCTTTGATTTTCGCTACAGTCTCATTCCGTATCAACTGAGTACCGAGCTGATCAAGTTGGCGCCGCTCTTTACGGTATTGGCGCTTGCTCTGTACTGGGTGTTCAAGCTGTATCAATCGTTGGCAGCGTATGTCGGCTTTCCGGAAATCGTGCGCAGCTTTTTAGCGAATTTGCTTTTTGTTTTCGTACAATTCGCCACCATGCGTCTTACCCTTGACGGGATTTGGATTCCGAAAGGATTCTATCTGATTGAGTTTTTCTTGCTGTTTACCGGGGTAACCGCGCATCGCTTTTTGTACCGTTTCCAGCAGCTCATGGAGCGTACCTTGCAAAAAACGGTCAATGACGACAACAGCATACCGACGCTTATCGTGGGTGCCGGAGAAGCCGGACGCACGCTGATTCATGAAATGAATGTCTCCGAGAAGGTACGAAACAATGTGGTTGCGCTCATCGACGATGATGCGACAAAGCATGGTCGCACGATTGAGGGAGTCAAAATTTATGGCGGTCGGGAGCAGATTGAAGAGGTCGTTCACCAGTTCGGTATTCAAGAAATTATTGTGGCGCTGCCGTCCGCTTCGCGCCAGCAGCAGCGTGAGATTCTCGAAATCTGTCAGCGTACAGAAGCCAAAATGAAGATTGTTCCGGGCATCTACCAGATTATTACCGGCGAAGTATCGGTCAGCAAGGTGCGCGACGTGTCTTTGGATGACTTGTTGGGACGAGAAGCCATTCAGATCAATACGTATGAAGTGGCAAACTACCTCCAGGGAAAATGCGTTTTGGTTACCGGCGGCGGCGGAACGATTGGCAGCGAGCTCTGTCGTCAGATTGCCCGTTTTCAGCCGAAACAGATTATTATTCTCGATGTGAACGAGAATGGATCCTACGATGTGCAAATGGAGATTAAACGCCACCATCCGGAAGTCGATGTACGCATTCTGATTGGCTCTATTCGGGACAAAAAACGACTGGAAGATATTTTCGCTACGTATCGTCCGGAGATGGTGTTCCATGCGGCGGCGCATAAGCACGTACATTTGATGGAAGCCTCGCCCCATGAATCCATCAAGAACAATGTTATCGGCACGCGCAATGTTGCTTGGGCGGCGGATCGATACGGCGTAAAGCGTTTTGTGTTGATTTCTACCGATAAGGCGGTGAATCCGACGAGTATTTACGGCGCAGGCAAGCGCATTTGCGAGATGATTATTCAAGCCTATGCGGATCGCTCGAAGACAGATTTTGTTGCCGTTCGCTTCGGAAACGTTCTGGGCTCCAGTGGCTCTGTCATTCCGTTGTTCAAAAAAGAAATTCAGGAGGGCGGGCCGGTTACGGTCACGCATCCCGACATTGTCCGTTTCTTTATGACCATTCCGGAGGCGGTTTCACTGGTTCTGCAGGCGAGCTGTTTTGCAAAGGGCGGTGAGATTTTTGTATTGGACATGGGCGAACCGGTGCGCATTTTGGATATGGCGAAAAAACTGATTCGTTTATCGGGATACAAAGTCGGAGAAGACATCGAAATTGTCTTTACCGGATTGCGTCCGGGCGAGAAGCTCTATGAAGAAGTGCTGATGAGTGAAGAGGGACTGCACGAAACCAAGAATCGTCGCATCCGCGTGGCAGAGCCGTTGCGTTTTGACCGTGACCGTTTTGAGGAGCAATTGGACGGTCTCGAAGCGCTTATGGCGGATGAACGAACGAATGTCTACGATTCCGTCGCAGAGATGGTGGATACGTTTAAGGTTCCCGTCGAAGGCATCCCCATCGACTACAAGGAGTACCAAGAAGAGGGGAAAGAAGCGCTGGAAAAGCGAGTGCGGGAAGAAACACACAAGTACGATCACCTGCCGGAACAGGAGTAGTTTGTTGTCCACATAGGGAAAGAAACGAGCATTCTTAACACCGGGAGGCGACATTTCACCGTTGTCCACGTAAGGGGCAGAAAAGAGGAATATATGGAGCAAACAAAGAAAATACCTTTCTCTCCGCCGGATATTCGGGAAGAGGACATCGAAGAGGTCATCAAGGCGCTGCGTTCGGGATGGATTACCACCGGACCGGTGACGAAAGACTTTGAACATAAGCTGGAAGCCTATACCGGCGCAGAGCGTGCGGTGGCGTTAAATTCCGCGACAGCGGCTTTAGAGTTAACGCTTCGCGTGTTAGGCATTGGTCCCGGAGATGAAGTGATTGTTCCTGCCTATACCTATACGGCGACGGCATCGGTTGTAGCGCATGTCGGCGCAACGATCAAAATGGTGGATTGTTTGCCGGATTCCATTTTTATGAACCCGGAAGGCATTGCAGCGGCTGTCACTACGCGCACGAAAGCCATTATCAGCGTCGATTTAGCAGGCATTATTGCAGACTATGATGCGGTCTATCGCATTGTCGAAGACAAGAAAGCGTTGTTTGCGCCTTCTTCACCGAGACAGGAAGCGCTGGGACGCATTGCGGTCATCGCCGACGCAGCGCATTCGTTAGGCGCACGTCAGGGCGAGAAACGTGCCGGAGCCATTGCGGATTTCACCTGCTTTTCGTTTCATGCGGTCAAGAACTTAACGACGGCGGAAGGCGGTGCGCTCGTTTGGCGAAAAGGTCTGCCCTTTGCCACGGAAGAACTGTATCACGACCTTCAGCTGTGGAGCCTTCACGGGCAAAACAAGGATGCGCTGGCAAAAGAAAAATTGGGCGCATGGGAATATGACATTGTTATGCCCGGCTATAAATGCAATATGCCGGATACCTTGGCGGCGTTAGGCGTTTCTCAGTTAGCACGTTATGAAGAATTGATGGCTCGTCGTCACGAGTTGGTTTCCCGTTATCACGAAGCCTTTGTCACGGAAATGGGCTGTCTTGATTTGGCGCATACCGGTGCGAATCATCGCTCCAGCGCACATCTTTATCTGTTGCGCCTGCCCGGCTTTGGCGTAGAGGAGCGCAACGCCTTTATCCAGAAAATGGCGGAATATGGCGTGGCAACCAATGTCCACTATAAGCCGCTTCCGCGCATGAGCGCCTACCGCAATCTCGGTTTTTCCATCGCGGATTTCCCTCATGCAGACACCCTCTATCAGAATGAGATTACTATTCCACTGAACACCGTGCTGACAGATGCGGATGTGGAATACGTGATCGATGTGTTCCGTCGGGTAAACGACACCATGCGTAAATAACAGTAAGAAATGAGACCATGAGAGTAAAACCTTTTGCGGCGCTTCCTCCGGTATTTCAACAGGAAGAAGTGCGCCCCTATTATGACCTTTTAGCGAAAAAACAATTCCAGCTGGTGCTGAAGCGCATTTTGGATGTGCTGATGGCGCTGGTTCTTTGCTTGCTGCTTTCGCCATTCCTGCTGGTTACCGCTTTAGCAATCAAACTGGATTCGCCGGGACCAGTGCTGTATCGACAGGAGCGCGTGACACAGTACGGTCGCCATTTTTACATCTATAAATTTCGCACCATGGTTGCCAATGCGGATAAAATCGGAGCCGCCGTCACCAAAAGTGACGATGTGCGCATTACCCGTGTCGGCAAGGTGCTTCGCCGGCTGCATTTTGATGAATTTTCACAACTCTTTAATGTCCTTCGGGGCGATATGACCTTTGTTGGCGTTCGTCCGGAAGTACCGAAATTTGTTGCTCGATATACGCCTGAAATGTGGGCGACTTTGCTGTTGCCGGCAGGACTGACCTCGCGCTGCAGCATTGCCTATCGCAACGAAAACGACAAGTTGGAAGGCGTCGAGGATCCCGAAAAGGTCTATATAGAAGAAATTCTGCCGGATAAAATGCGTATCAATTTGCGCGAGATGCGTCATTTTTCCCTCTTACGAGAAACAAAAGTTTTGTTTGACACCATCCTTTGCGCGTTTCATTGATCTTTTCTCGACGGATGGTCTCGAATCGTTGACCGTAAATGGCGAAGCGCTAAGCGAAGCGGTGTTGAACAGCAAGCAATATAAAACGCCGGCTTTGGTTGCGGAATTGGAAAATGTCCAGGGAAAAGGCAATGCTGCCGTGACGATTCTTCCACCGTACAACGGTGTGGTTCGGCTGATTTTGGAAGCCGAGGATCACAGTGCACGCTCCGTATTCGAGATTATGCTGGATGCCGATGTACCGCCTTCGCCGGAAACACGGGTGCTTGTTACCGTCGAAGGAATTGCGAACTACTTCGGTCAGCTCGGTAGGACATTCTCCATCCAAAAATCGCCGAAAAAGCTTACGGGCGTATTCGTTCAGACTATGACATAAGGAAGGGGAGAACCTTGCTCCCTTCTTCAGCCGGAGACTCCAAGAACGCCGGAGCAGGTACGGATGCCAACGGGACAGAGAATCCGCCGGAGGAAAGCACGCCGTCTGGATCTGCTCATTCCTCTGATGCCGGCAATCCGAACGGGGCAACGTCGTCAAAGGACAATGCGGCACGCAACGGGCAGAGTGCGGAGAGCAAAACAGGAGATGTCGTAAATCTCCTTGTTCGGATTGTTCTTCTCTGCACAGCAGGGTTCTTGTTCTTCCTGCTGAAGAGAAGAAAAAAGGAAGCAAAGTAAATCAAGGTGTTGCTTGACCATTTCCCGTATGCTATACTCATAAAGCTATGCACTGGAATTTGTACAAAGAGAGGTGATTATATGAAACAAGGCATTCACCCGGAGTATTACGACAACGCGACGGTTACCTGCGCTTGCGGTAACACGTTTACGACCGGTTCAACCAAGAAAGAGCTGCGTGTAGACGTTTGTTCGGCGTGCCATCCGTTTTACACGGGCAAACAGAAGACAGCAGAACGTGGCGGTCGTGTCGAACGCTTTAAGAAGAAATACAACATCGACTAACAAAACGAGGCTTGCAAAGCCAGAGAAAAGAGACCGCCAACGGCACACGCCGTTGGCGGTCTCTTTTTGTTCCTTATAGGTGCAGCACCGTTTATCATTCTGTTGGCTATCTATTGAGGTGGAGCGCCGCTTGGTGTGAAGCTGGCGGCGCGGTTTGCAGGCGGAGCGCCGCATGATTTGGCGTTGGCGGCGCAGTTTGCTTTGCATTATGTAGGCATTTTAGATAGATGTTGAAATTGTCGTTTGATAGGGTCGGGTAGACCCCAACCACCCCTGGCAAACGGCGAAAAAGAGCATTTGCCAGGGTCAGTCACACCCCAACCACCCCTGGCAAACGGCGAAAAAGTGAATTTGCCAGGGTTGGGTACACCCCAACCACCCCTGGCAAACGGCAAAAAAGTGGATTTGCCAGGGTCGTGGGAACCTCAATCACCCCTGGCAAAATGGAAAAAATGCGATTTGCCGGGGTCAGTCACACCCCAACCACCCCTGGCAAAGTCCAAAAAACACGATTTGCCAGGGTCGCTCACAGCCCAAACACCCCTGGCAAAACATAAAAAAACACATTTGCCAGGGTCAGGCAGCACGTTCGCATTTCAACCACCTCTAAAAAACGACAAAGAAGACTACAACCATACAAGCGTTCGACATTTTTTATGACCGTTATCCGCGGCATCCAACAGTAGAGTCTTGCCTCCAACATCGTTACAATATATAAGGAAAACAGTAATGACGCCAAAAGCAGAAATGGAAGAACGACGAAGAGAAAAGTGTACAGAACGAAGCGAAGACGTTAGCAAACAGGAGGCAAGATGAAGACTATTGCGCAATGGGCATCGCTTTTACCGAATGGGGAAGGCTACCTGGCTTTGTCCTATCTTTTGAATACGACTCCGGGAGCGTTGCGTGCACAAAGCGCGAAAAGTTTGCAAAGCGAGACAAGTACGCAAAGCCAGACAAGTGCGCAAAATGAGACAAGTGCGGAATCGGGAAGAATCGCAAACGGCGTGCCTAATTCAGCGAGAAATACAAGTGCCATCCCCATTCAAAAAGACAAGAGCAAACAACATCCAATCGAAAAGGGACTTTCTCCGGAGATGCTTCAGCGCTATCAAGAAATTGTCCGACGCCGTCTTGCCGGCGAACCGCTTCAATACGCCATCGGAGAATGGGAGTTTTACGGCCACTTGTTTCACGTCGATCCACGTGCGCTCATTCCTCGTCCCGAAACAGAGCTTCTGGTGGAAATGGCGCTTCGGGACGAGTTGGGTGGAAAGATCATTGCGGATATCGGTACAGGTACCGGAGCTATCGCGTTAAGCATCGCATTGGAAGCAAATCCGAAGCCAAAGAAAATTTACGCAACGGATTGTTCGGCGGATGCGCTTGCTCTTGCAAAGGAAAATGCAAATCGACTAATTATGCGTTCCTCCGTTCATCCACCACAACGAGAAGGAAATGGCGAACAGGAAACATCGCTGACTTCGAGCCATACGTCGGATGAGAAAGCCTCCTATTCGTCGCCTTCACGGAGAGCTTCGGATGAGGCATCGGAATTTGCGGAAAACATGATAGAATGGATTTTAGGTGACGGACCTTCTGTCCTTCCGGAAGCGGTGGATGTGTTACTATCGAATCCGCCTTACATTGATCCGCTGGAAAAAGAGGGACTGCAAGAGGAATTGCGCTACGAACCTTCATCGGCTTTGTTTGCCGGAGAGCCGGGAAGAGGTGGTCTCGCCTTATATCAGGCTTGGATTCCTCTCCTGAAACCCCTGTTGCGTCCGCATGGCGTTGTGCTCATGGAAATTGGCGACCGTCAGGGAAAGGACGTTGCCAATCTGTTTCGTCAGGCAGGGTTTTGCGCCGTTTCAGTGTATCCCGACTATGCCGGACGTGACCGTTTTGTTCGCGCCGAACGATAGCTGGCCTTATGCGACTTTGCCGGGGTCGCGCGCCCAATCCCCCTGGCAAAGTGGATAAAAGCGCATTTGCCAGGGTCGGGAAGAACCTTCGCACGCACCATCGCACGTACCTTCGCACGCACAATCGCGCACGCCATCACACGCGCCATCGCACCCCATCACTACAACAACCCCAACACCAACCAAAGAGGATAATCATGTTTGAAAGTTTAGAACATATTGAAAGCCAACTACGCGAAATGGAACAGCAACTTGCTGATCCGGTGCTGCTTGCCGACATGGATGCCTGGCGCAAAGTCAATCGGGAATATGTCGAGCGCAAGCCCATCGCTAAAGCCTATCAGGAATATACAAAGGCATTGAACACGGCGAAAGAAGACCGCGAAATGCTCAAAGAAGCACAAGACGCGGACATGGAAGCCATGCTCAAGGCGGATTTGGACGAACAAGAAGACATAGCACAGAAAAAAGAAGAAGAACTCAAGCTATTGCTTGTGCCGAAAGACCCCAACGATTACAAAAACGTCATTGTAGAAATACGTGCCGGCGCAGGCGGAGACGAAGCAGGACTATTTGCCGGCGATTTATACCGCATGTACCATATGTATGCCGAAAAAGAAGGGTATACGACCGAGGAATTGGATCGCACCGAACAGGGCATTGGCGGCATCAAAGAAGCGACCTTTATGGTAAAAGGCGAAGGCGCCTATTCCCGGCTCAAATATGAATCCGGCGTACATCGCGTACAACGCGTACCCGAAACCGAATCCTCCGGACGCATCCATACCTCTACTGCGACCGTTGCGGTATTACCAGAAGCGGAAGACGTGGATGTCCAGCTGAACCTCAACGACGTGCGCATCGACGTATACCGTTCCAGCGGACATGGCGGTCAGTGTGTAAACACCACCGATTCCGCCGTGCGCGTGACGCATATTCCGACCGGCATTGTCGTAGCGATTCAGGATGAAAAGAGTCAGCTGAAGAACAAAGAAAAAGCGCTCCATATTCTCAAGACCAAACTCTATGACTTAGAACTGGAAAAGCAGAATCAGGAAATCGCCTCAGCCAGACAATCTCAGGTAGGCAGCGGCGACCGTAGCGAGCGTATCCGCACATATAATTTTCCGCAGGGACGCATTACGGACCATCGCATTAACCGCACGATTTATCAGATTCATGAATTTCTTGATGGCGACATCGGCGAAATGATTGAGGCGCTGCAAACCGAAGACCAGATGAAAAAACTGGCACTCGTGACCGACCGCGCCGAATAGGGTAAAATCGACGAGGACAAAAATAAGAAAACCGAATGAACGGGAAGAAATACGGTTTACGCGAAACGAACGACGAAGACGAATAAAAACTGTGCCACACAAGCCAAAGTAGGAGGTTCTATGGATAAAGAGCAGTTTCTGCAAGAATGGAATATAAGTGCGAAGCAGCTGTTTTGCAAGACGATAGAAACGGCATCATCCTTTGAAAAATACGCCGCTCTTTCGCATACGATTATGAATCGCATCACCGATTCTTGGATGGAAACGCGCGAAAAAACCAAAACCATGCGGAATGAATACTATTTTTCGGCGGAATTTTTGGTGGGACGAGCGCTGGGAAATAACTTGCTCAATTTAGGTGTTTTGGACGAAGTCAAAGCCGTGCTCAGCGACTTGGGCATTGATTTTGAACAGCTCGAAGACGAAGAGGACGATGCCGCCCTCGGCAACGGCGGATTAGGACGCTTAGCTGCCTGCTTTATTGATTCTGCTGCAAGCGAAGGCTATCCCGTACAGGGATATGGCGTGCGTTATAGCCAGGGCATTTTTGAACAAAAATTCATTGACGGCTTTCAGCGCGAAGAAGGCGACGACTGGACAAAAAAAGGCGATTTTTGGTCGCTTCGTTGTGAAGAAGATGCCAAAATCGTGCGCTTCCGCGACGAAGCTGTGCGTGCAGTCCCCTATGACATGCCCATTATCGGGTACAAAAACGGCGTTGTGAATACGCTGCGCCTGTGGCAAGCCGAACCGTTGGAATCCGGATTTGATTTCGACCGCTTCAACAACTTTGCATACGACGATGCCCTGCGCGAAGTAAACCGCGCCGAAGATATTACGCGCGTGCTGTATCCCAACGACATGCAGCGTGCCGGAAAAGTACTGCGTTTCAAACAGCAATATTTCTTCACCTCCGCAAGCATTCAGGACTTGCTCGTACGCTACAAGAATAATTATCCCGAAGACACGGCGTTCCGTTCCTTTGCCGCATTGCACTCCATACAGCTCAACGACACGCACCCCGTGATAGCTATTCCGGAGCTGATGCGCATTTTAATCGACGAAGAGGAGCTTTCTTGGGACGAAGCCTATGAAATAGCAACGCATACGTTTGCTTTTACGAACCATACCGTTTTGCAGGAAGCACTGGAAAAGTGGAGCCTCGACATTGTGGACGAGGTTTGTCCGCGCTGCCTCGAGCTCATCAAAGAAATCAACCAGAAGATGATTTCCGTTTTTCGTCAGCAGGGAATGCCCGAAGAACAGATAAACACCTATCGTATCATCCATGACGATGTCGTGGAAATGGCATATCTTGCGGTTTGGTGCGCCGTAGCGGTCAACGGCGTGGCGAACATTCACACCACCATTCTCCAAACCGAAACCCTCAAACAGTGGTATGCCGTCATGCCCGAAAAATTCAGCAACAAAACCAACGGCGTTACTCCGAGACGATGGCTGCAATATGCCAATCCCGAACTGTCTGCATTCATCACGAAAAAACTGGGAAGCGATGCCTGGCATCATGATTTGACGCTGTTAAAGGGGCTGGAATGCTATGCCGACGATACGGAAACGCTTCAGGAACTCAACGCCATCAAGCAGGAGAAAAAACGGCAGTTAGTGGACTATATTGAGCGCACTGAAGGCATTGCCATCGACCCTGATTCGCTCTTCGATGTGCAGATTAAGCGTCTGCACGAATACAAGCGACAGCTGTTGAATATTCTGCATATCCTGTATTTGTACAACAAACTCAAAAAGAATCCGGGACTGGATATGGTACCGCGCACCTTCATTTTCGGAGCAAAGGCGGCACCCGGTTATTTCCGCGCCAAAGCCATCATCAAATTCATCAATGAGGTGGCACGCATGGTAAATGCGGACCCCGACACACGAAAGAAACTGCGTGTGGTCTTTGTCCAAAACTATCGCGTCAGCTCCGCCGAAAAACTCTTTCCGGCGGCAGACATCTCCGAACAGATTTCCACTGCGGGAAAAGAAGCCTCCGGCACGGGCAATATGAAATTTATGCTTAACGCCACGCCGACCATCGGCACGTATGACGGCGCAAACATCGAGATTTTTGCGGACGCCGGAGAAGAGAATAATTTCCGCTTCGGTGCGACGGTTGAAGAGTTGGAAGGCGTTGCGTCCTCGTATAATCCGCTCGAATACTACCACAAGAACCCCGAAATCAAAGAAGTCGTTGACTATCTACTCGATCAACGCCTGTCCGATCATGGGACATACATGTTTTTGGATGTCTATAATTCGCTGGTTGCGCCACAACACGGCGAGCGCGGAGATGCATATTATCTGCTCTACGATTTTGAACGCTACATCGAAGCGCAACAGCGCGTCGATTGCGCCTATCGCGACCGCCTCGGCTGGGCAAAGAAGTGCCTCATGAATCTTGCCAATTGCGGCGAATTTTCATCCGACCGCACGGTGCGAGAATACGTGCGCGATATTTGGAAAGTGGAAACCATACAGTAAAGGCTCTGGTGTAACGGTCACGAGAAGGTCGTATAACAAAGGCTCTGCCGAAAAACCGAAGAGTAAGTGGAAAAGAAGGCGTTAAGTCGTCACACGAAAAGGAGGAAGAAATGCTGGTATCAGCCAAAGAAATGCTTAACAAGGCGGCAAAGGAACAGTATGCCGTCGCACAGATTAACATCAACAATCTGGAATGGACAAAAGCGGTGCTGGAAACCGCCGAAGAACTGAAATCGCCGGTTATTTTAGGTGTTTCAGAAGGAGCCAACAAGTACATGGCAGGGTATGAGACCGTTGCTGCCATGGTGCGCGCCATGGACAAAGCCATGGGCATTACCGTTCCCGTTGCGCTGCACTTGGATCATGGCAGCTATGAAGGGGCGAAAAAGTGTATTGAAGCCGGTTATACCTCTGTCATGTTCGACGGATCGCATTTTCCACTGGAGGAAAATCTTGAAAAAACGGAGGAGATTGTGCGTTATGCGCATGAGAACGGCATATCTGTCGAAGCCGAAGTCGGCACGATTGGCGGCGAAGAGGATGGTGTCGTCGGCATGGGAGAAATAGCTGATCCGGCGGAGTGCAAGCGCCTCGCCGATCTCAACATTGACTTTTTGGCAGCCGGCATCGGCAATATTCATGGCGTATATCCTGCCAATTGGAAGGGGCTCGATTTCGATGCCCTTCGTCGCATCAAAGCAGAAACCGGCAACATGCCGCTGGTGCTGCATGGCGGCACGGGCATTCCCAAAGAGATGATTCTCGAAGCCATCTCCCTTGGCGTAGCCAAAATCAACGTGAACACCGAATGCCAGCTTTCCTTCGCCCAAGCGACGCGTGAATACATCGAAGCCGGAAAAGACCAGCAAGGCAAAGGCTTTGATCCGCGCAAGCTGTTAGCGCCCGGCACCGACGCCATTAAAGCGACGGTCAAAGAAAAGTTGGAAATGTTCGGTTCGGTCGGCAAAGCGGAATAAAGCGTGGAAAGCAAAACAACACGTTTTTTCTTACATTTTTGCAATAAATTCGGCAAAAACGCGCGAATTGCATTGACGAAGAAGAGCAAGATTGATATCATGGTTCTGTAAATCGGGGGGGGATTTTGTCTTTCCCACACTTTCTCGATTACATGCACAACCATAGCAGCTGATAACAAAGCAGGAACTAACAAATTACGGAGGATGACAATGAAAACAAAACGTGTTGTAGCATTGGCACTTGCCGGCGCTTTGGCGTTCGGCGGCGTTCTGGTGACCCCCCCCCGTCTTGGCTGACGGAGAAATGGCTGTAGAAACCCAGAAAGAAGTTACGCAGAAGCAGCTTGAAAGAGCGCAAGAAGACATGAGTGATGTTATCACTGATTATGTTGACGATGCAGATGCAAAAGTTAAAGAGTTAGAAAAGAAAAAAAACGACGACGAGTTGGAGAAAAAGGCTACTGAGACGCAGACAGCAAAAGAAGCAGCCGAAGCTGAGCTGGAAACGGCTAAGCAAGGACAAGAAGCAGCAAAAGCCGCTGTAAAGCAAGCAGAGCGCAATTTGGAAGATGCTAAAACGGCATTGAATCGTTTGCTCAAAGACAATGACCTGCCCGATGCAAAAGAAGAGACCATCGACGCGAAAATCGATGCTCTGAGAAAAGACAAGAAAGAAAACGAAGCAGGTGCGTTAGAAGCTGCAAAACAAGGCATCTTAGATGCACAAGCCATGGTTGATCAGGCACAAACTGCACTTGATCAAGCAAACGAGGATCTCACTGTTGCGAACAACAAAGCCGAAGATGCACAATTTGCTTTGGACAAAGCGACCAAGCCGGCGGAAGATGCTAAAGCTGCTTTAGAGAAAGCAGACAAAGAGATTAAAGCTGCGCAGAAGACTTTGGATGAGGCAAAAGAAGTTCAGGACCTCTTCGATAACATGGATCTCGTCGCTGATGATATCAATGCACACATGGACACCAAAGGCAAAGATCCGAAAGCGGTTATCAAGACTGTTTTTGATAGAATGTATCCCAGCAAGGCAGCAAAATTAGCAGCCATCTTGGGTAACATGCCGATCGTCCCGCCTACGCCGGGCGAAGATCAGAAGCCGGGCGATAGCGAACAGCCGGGTGGAGAGCAGAAGCCGGGCGATAGCCAGAATCCTGCTAAGCCGGACATGAACAACAAGGACGGCAAGAAGGACGAGAAGAAAGATAAGAAAGATAAGAAAGCTCCCAAGACGGGCGATATCTCCGTATTGGCATATGCAGGCAGCGCGGTATTAGCTGCGGGCGCATTCGTCGCTTCGAAAAAACGCAAGTAATTCGCATAACGTGCTGCTGTTGGTGTGAATGAATGGTTTGTCTAAACAAGCCGAAGGCGGTGTTCCGAAAGGAACGCCGCCTTTTTATTGTGCAAAGAAACAATTCTATCGGATGAAGAGATAGGGAGCTATACGGAACAATACAAAAGGGGAAGAAAAACCTGCCCAATAGGGCATAAAAAAACCTGCCTTATTGGGCAGGTTTTTCTTTTGGTGTTGTTTCATCATCCGTTGTGTTGGGGCTGGGCGGCTCTTCCGTTGTTGTCGAAGAGGACTCGCCGGGTTTGCTTTCGGGATTCTCCCCGGTCTCGGAGGAAGAGGAGGACTCTGGTGGCGTTTCCGATTCGCCGCTTTCGGAGGAAGAGCTTTCTTCCGAAGACTGCGGTTGTTGCGATTCGGTTGGCGGGCCGGGGATTACCGGCGGCTTCGGATTGACAATCGGCGGTTTTGGACGCGCGGGTTTTTCACTTGGAACGGGAACTATGCGAATATCAGTGGTGCGGCGTTCTTCTGTAGGCGATGTTTCTGTGCCGGGATTTTCGTTCGTCTTTGCCTGCACCGTGCCGCCCTTTTCAATTTTCGCATCCGCTAAGATTCGCAACGCAAGATCTTTGTCCGTCATGGTCGTACCGATGGCGTTCGGTTTACTGTACTTTGTGGTCGTTGGCGTTGAATAGCCGATGATTTCACGCGCTCCGACTTTGCTGTGTGTCGAAGTAGGGGCGATCTTGATAACGGCTTCAACTGGCTTTTTTACCACTTTTTCCGTAAGCGCCTTGCGCGACACTTCTTTGCCGTCCCTGAGCGTAATAGAATAGGTGATATTGCTTTGCCCGCGTTCTCCGGACTGTACAATGCGGTATTCGCCCGGTTTTATCGTATCATCCACTTCGGTGATAATGGCGAACTCTTGCTCCATGAGTTCGGTGACTTCTTTGGTTTCTTCTACCCCGGCATTGCTTTCCTTGTGCGGCGCATCTACCAGCTCAAAGCCGCGATTGTTGCCGCAAGCGCTGAGTACGACGCCGGTTAGTGCCAAGGCGAGGAGTAATCTTTTTTGTTTCATGTGAACCTCTCTTTGTTCGATGCCACTGCGCATCGGTATGCTATTAGTATACACGATGAACGCACGGTGTCCACTTTTCTGTGTGAGCAAGGGGGAAAAGTGCGCAAAACTGTGCAATGTGCGAGGGCAAACTTTCCCTTTAGACTTGCGGTTTTTCGCTGCATCGTGTACACTTGTCAGGTACCAACCATCTGGAGAAGTATCGAAGTGGTCATAACGGGGCTGACTCGAAATCAGTTTGTCTTTCGGGACACGTGGGTTCGAATCCCACCTTCTCCGTAATAAAAAAGAAGGGCCGAATCGGTCCTTCTTTTTTATTTTTGAAAACGGAAGGGATTCGAACCCGGGGGTAAGATTGCCAGGGTCCCCAAGAGCGGCGTAGCCGCGATTGGCAAGGACCCGGCATGCGGCTTAGCCGCAATCCCACCTTCTCCGTAGTTGAAAATGTCCGTCCTTGCTCTTATAAGGAAACGGGCATTTTTTATTGCCTGTGTTATTTTCTTTCATCGCTCTACGCCACCACCTATCACTCCGACATCCGATAGTGTGCGACAATATCTTGACGGTTTTCGAGAATATCTTGCTCATAGCCGCGCTGTGTAGGCGAACCGTTATGCAGCACGTAAGGGACGCCGTGAGCATTACGGCGATCGGATATCATCCCAATGTGGTCTTCAAAAATGACGATGTCGCCGCCCTGCCATTCGTAGATATCGGCAAAGTCCGTTGCTTTTGGTATCGCATGGTGAGCGAAAAAGACCTTTAGATTACGCACGCGGCGAAAATCAATGTTGGCATCCGGCTGCGCAATGTCGTAGTCCTGGGGATGCTTCGCCACATCGTCCGCCACCAGCGTTTTAAGGTCATAGCCGGCATGTAGCAGCGAAAAGGCGACTACATCCGTACAAACGCCGTACTCGTCGTCCGGATACCCGTTCGGATAGTAGCGGCTTTCATACTGGGGATTGGTGGAGAGATAGGCAATGGTTTCTTGAAGAATATCCGTTTGGTCGTCGATGCCGTCGCCGTCTTTATCCACTGTGCTGTGAATCGGTGGGAGAGATTCTCCATAGGCGTCCGGAAGACGGTGGAAACCATGGGCATAGAAGGGCTGCGTTAGCCAAAGACCGCTGCCGAGGAGAAGAAGGAGAAATAGCACAAGAAAACGCCGCTTTTTTCTCGGCTTGCGATGTCCTGTCTTACGAACCGCCTTTTTGGCAGTCGTGCCTTTCTGTCGAGGGAGAGAGGAACGGCATGTCATGTGCGCCTCCTTTTCTTTGGCTTTTTTATAAGGGTTCTTTCTTGTAGTGTACATCGTGTTTTTTCGCATTCGGTGCTTCTCTATTAAGAATTGATTAAGATTGGTATTTTGGCGGAACAACCTCACCATTTCTGTTCGAGTTGTAGCACCGGTCTTTTTCATAAGAGCCGGCAAATGGTACAATGAAAAAAAACACGGCGCATCGCTCTCGACTGCGCCATATCGGTGAAACAGAATGGAGAAATCATGACAAAGGAGAACAACAAGGCGACTGCCGTCGCCATTCAGGACACGTATGGCGAGCGCTTCCAGCACTGCTGGGGATGCGGTCCCAAAAACGAAGAGGGAATGCACATTCAATCGTATCCGACCGAAGACGGCGAACAGTGCATCTGCCGTGTGACTCCGGCGAAACAGTTTACGGGTGGTGTGCCGGCAAATCTTTTTGGCGGAATGATTGCGATGATTTTCGACTGTCATGGCACGGCTTCGGCGGCGTGGTTTCGGCATCGCGAAAACGGACAGACGCTGACGGCAGAAACGGTCATCGGACGCTGCATTACGGCGCATCTCGAAGTGGACTTCAAGAAACCTGTACCGATGGACAAGGAAGTCACCGTTACCGCAACAGCCGAAGAAATCGGCGAACGCAAAGTCATCGTCGCCATGGAAATGGTCGCCGACGGCGAACTTCGCGCCAAAGCGCGCATGGTGGCGGTGGGGGTAAAGGATACGATGTAATCGCTGCCGATAAGGATCTCCAATTCGATTGGCGGACAGACGTTAAAAACAACCTATTAAAGCGGTGCGCATGGAAGACGGGCACAAGCGTATTTCTCGATCTTTTTTATCGGATCGAGAAGAAAAATCGCTTGCGTCCGTTTTTACTTTGGAGTAGAGTACAAGAAGAAAGAGTTAGTTATAACTAACAAAAGAGGTGGGAAAGACGAAATAACCAGATGCGGATGCTTTGGTTCGGCAAAAACGACGAATCGAGGCGGCGGCGCGGCGACGAGTTACGTTCGCCCATCCCATCAATACGGAGGGAAAAAATGATTACGATACGCCATTTACATAAGTTTTACGGAGAAGGGGAAAATCGGGTAGAGGTCTTAAAAAACTTGGATTTAACCATTTCCGATGGGGAAGTGGTTTGCCTATTAGGTCCATCCGGTTCGGGAAAATCGACATTGCTCAATATTTTGGGTGGCATTGAAGATATCGATGAGGGCGAGGTGATGGTTTCCGATGTTGCTTTGCATAAGGTAGGGAAAAAAGCACGGGAGCAGTATCGGCGACATCACGTTGGCTTTGTTTTCCAATTTTATAACCTCATCAGCAATCTGAATGTGAAGGAAAATATCGAGGTGGGCGCTTACTTGTCTGCACATCCGCTGAGCGTTGATGAGACCATCGATACATTGGGCCTGCGCGATCAAATCCATAAATATCCCAATCAGATTTCCGGAGGGCAGGCGCAGCGAACCTCAATTGGGCGCGCGATTGTCAAGAATCCTTCGTTGTTGTTGTGCGACGAACCCACCGGCGCGTTGGATTACGAAAGTGCAAAAGATGTGTTGGGGCTGATTGAAAAACTGAAAGAAAAATACCATCCTATCATTATTATTGCCACGCATAATACGCAGATTGCGCAGATGTGTAACACGACCATCCGCCTGCATAACGGATCGATTTTGGAAGTCACAACGAATCCAAAACCGCTTTCGGCGAAGGAGGTGAGCTGGTAATGCGAAATCCGATGCATAAGCGCATCCCTCGGATGTTGCTTCACCAACCGGCGCAGTATGTGCCGTTGTTTTTGCTGTTGCTCATTACGATTGTTTTTTGCTCCGCTTTTTTCTTAGTACAAGGGTCGGTCGAACGCCTGTATTACGACTTTATCGACCGCGCCAATGTGGAAGACGGACGCTTAACAACGCTTTTGCCATTGAGCGATTCAACGTGGAAACGTCTGGAAGAGAAGGACATCCAGCTGGAAAAAGCCTATTATACCGAGGCGAAGGACGGAGATGCCAACATACATCTTTATGCCATACGACAGAAAATCAATCTTCCCGACGTGATTTCCGGACGTTTGCCGAAAAAAAATGACGAGGTGGCACTGGATAGCAATTATGCCAAGGAACACGGTTATCAACTGGGACAGAACATTACGCTTAACGGACATGAAATGCGCTTGGTAGGCACAGTAGTCCTTCCGGATTATACCGCCATGATGCCCAGTCGCGCCGATCTCGTGATGGATACGAAGAATTTTGGCGCGGGCATTGTCAGCGAAGAAGGACTTTCGCTTTTTGAAAAGCAGGGATTGCAATACAATTATGCGTATCGCGAGAAAAAAACGACCCAAACCAAAAAAGAAGCCAACGACACGCTGAAAGAAATCACCAAAACGATTTACGAAGATACTGTCTTGACCGAAGCGATGACGAAAGACCAGAATAAGCGCATCTCCTACATGATGGACGATATGGGAGGCGATGTCCCCATGATGCGCACGGTACTGATTCTGGCGATAGTGTCCATCGCCTTTGTGTTCACCATGCAGACCCGCAATCAGATTCTATCCGAAGCAAGCGCCATCGGAACGCTCATGGCATCGGGCTATACCCGTCGGGAACTGATTGCTCACTATATGTTGCTGCCGACAATGGCGGTGCTTTCCGCCGCGGTGCTGGGCAATCTTTTTACGTATACGGTTGGTTATAAGCTGTATGTCAATCTTTATTACGACTCGTTTTCGCTTCCAGTTTTCCACCCCCTGTTTCATGCGCGCGCGTTTTTGTGGACCACGCTTCTCCCTGCTGTCCTCGTCATGTCCATTCAATTTCTGATGCTGACGATTAAGCTGCGCCTGCGCCCGTTGCGCTTTTTGCGTCATGAGTTGGGGCGAAAACCGCGGGTTTCCAAGATGCACTTATCCGGCTTACCTTTCTTTTCTCGCTTGGGCTTTCTTTCGCGCTATCGGTTGAAGGTGTTACGCCACAACAAGCTGAATGTGCTGGTTCTGCTATTCGGCGTGACGCTCTCGAGCGTTTTTCTTTGCTTTGGTTTGGGACTGCGCCCACTTTTTGAGCGTCACGCGGAATTGATGCAAAAGGAATTTCCGGCAAAAGTGCAGACCTTTGTTCGTCCGACGGCGGCAGCGGATATCACTGAGGGAAAAGCGGAAAAATTCGGGTATGCCGCGTTCGATCTTTCTGTTGAGGGAGATATTCATCCGTTTACGCTCTACGGCGTTTCCCCCAGAAGTCGTTATTTCGATGCCAAAGAAATAGATGCGCTTCAAGAAGGAGAAATTCAGGCTTCGGAGGGTCTCATGAAACGGTTTGGCTTCGTTGAAGGAGATCGCATTACGGTCGCCAATCCATATACAGGAAAATCGTATGTTTTTTGTATTCGCACGATGCGAAAGCAAGCGGTTACGCTTTCTGCGTATATGCCGCTCGCCTCATTTAATTCCGTCATGGGATACGACAAGGACGCATTTTCCGGCTACTATTCGGAACAAACGCTACCGCTTGAACCTGCAGCCGTTGTTTCGAACATTGACCGGCAAAGCGTAGGCAAAGCCGCCGATCATTTTCTCGACACGTTTGGACAGATAATTGTTCCGATTATCGTCGTTGCGGTTTTGTTTTATTTCATTTTTATTGACTTCTTATCCAAAGCGATTGTGGATAAGGCAAAAACGGAGATCGCGTATCTCAAGATATTCGGTTTTACGGACGCCGAAACGACCGGTGTGTATTTGCGCGCGACCGGCATGGTGCTTGGCGTATTCTTGCTGGTATTACCCTTTATTCTGCGCTCCGCATTGACCGTTTTGCTGACTGTCTCGTTGAAAAAACTTGATGCCTACATGGACCCACAGCTTCCCATGTACATCTATTATCTGGTGAGTGCGACCGGCGCAGTGCTCTTCTTCTTGGTGCAAGCCTTGCAGAAGCGAAAAATTGCGAAAATCAGCATGACCGAGACATTGAAAGAGATGTAGCGCAGTTTGCGTAGCACCAAAGAAAGAGAGGTAAAAATTGAAACAACGAAAACAACCTTCTACCATTCGTCGCTTACTTGCTTTCGCAGGAAAATATAAGGCGTTAACCATTCTTGGATTGGTTCTTTCAGGCATCGCCATGGCGTTAAGTGTAGTTCCTTATTTGTGCATTTGGTTTGTGCTTCGCGATCTGCTTGCTGTTGCGCCGCAATGGAACGAAGCCACGGGCTTATTTCATTATGGAAAAACTGCCTTCCTTTTTGCGTTTTTAGGATTGGTGACCTATTTTGCGGCTCTCATGTGTACGCATTTTGCGGCTTTTCGTACCGCCGCAAATATTCGCAAGCAGGGGATGGAGCATTTGATGCGCGTTCCGCTGGGCTTCTTCGATTTACATCCAAGTGGGTTTTTGCGTAATCGATTGGATGCCGGGGCGGCGGATACGGAGACGTTGTTGGCACATAATCTTGCGGATACGGTTGGCACAGTGGTTCTTTTTATCACCATGGTAATTTTGCTTCTTGCATTTGATTGGCGCATGGGCATGGCGTGTATGCTGGCGGCAGTGATTTCTTTGCTTGCGATGTTTTCCATGATGGGAGGTAAGAACAGCAAGCGGATGGCAGAATACCAAGAAGCGTTAGATGAGACGAGCAAGGCGGCAACGGAATATATACGTGGTATACCGGTCGTGAAAATATTCCAACAAAGCATTTATACATTTCGTACATTCAAACAAGCCATCGAGATGTATAGTGATAAAGCGGATCAGTATCAGGGAGAGGTTTGTCGTTTTCCGCAATCTGTTAATTTGACGTTTACAAAGAGCGCTTTTGTATTCTTGCTTCCGGCAGCATTTCTGCTGATGCCAACAGCAGAACACAAGGAATCATTTGCCCTCTTTTTAACCAATTTTGCCTTTTACGCTGTCTTTTCGGCTTTGCTTTCCACTGCGCTTGCGCGCATCATGTTTGCGGCAGGAGGACTGCTTCAGGCAGACATAGCGATGAGTCGCATCGATACGGTATTTTCCGCGCCCCTTCTTCCGGTAACGGAAAACCCCGTTATGCCAGATCATTATGCGATACGCTTCGAGGATGTCTCATTTACCTATCCGGAAGCAAAGGAAGCGGCACTTTCCCATATCTCTTTTACGGCTAATGAAGGAGAAAAATTGGCATTAGTCGGTCCCTCAGGAGGAGGAAAAACGACGATTGCTAGCCTGATTCCCCGTTTTTGGGATGTGACCTCCGGCAGGGTCTCTATTGGCGGAATAGATGTGCGACAGATGGAGTTGCATGTTCTTATGAAACGTGTTGCATTCGTTTTTCAACAGAATCGTCTTTTTCCGCTTTCCATTGCGGAAAATGTACGTGTGGCGCGTCCAAGTGCTACGCGGGAAGAAATATATGCGGCTTTGGAAGCGGCGCAATGCAAGACGATCATAGAGAAACTTCCCCAAGGTATGGATACGGTTCTGGGCACGGAAGGCACCTATCTCTCCGGCGGAGAACAGCAACGTATTGCGATTGCCAGAGCGATCCTCAAAGATGCGCCAATCGTCGTATTAGATGAAGCGACAGCGTTCGCTGATCCCGAAAATGAGCAGGCTATTCAATGTGCATTTCGATCCTTGTTGAAAAATAAGACCGTCCTTTTTATTGCGCATCGCCTTTCTACGGTGGTCGATGCGGATCGCATTTTAGTTATTGCAAAATCGCAAATAGCCGAAGAAGGTAAGCATCAAGAGTTAATACAGCGTCAGGGACTTTACGCGAAAATGTGGAACGATTATCAGCAATCCTTGCAATGGAAGATTGGGAAAAGAGAGGAGTAACCATGTTTGGGAAAGCCTTTCAACGCAAATATGCTCTTACCGAGCAGGGCGTGAAAAATATCAAAAAAGGTGTCTGGTGGACCGTAGTTGTTGATCTTGTCGTCATGGGTGGAATTAGCATTCTTTATCTGTTGATGCGTGATTGGATGGCATATTGGCTGGAGGACGAACCCATGCCGTCGTTTACCGTTTATTTTTGGATGACGGTGTTCTTTCTTGTCCTCTCGTTAGCTACGCATTACCAGCAATATCGAGCTACCTACGGTCTTGTTTATGGCGAAGTGCGCAATGTTCGCATACGCTTAGCGGAAAGTATGCGAAAGCTACCTTTGCATTTTTTTGCCAAGCGCGACTTGGCAGATCTCAGCGAGACAGTCATGAGTGACGTTAATCGTCTTGAACATGTTTGGAGCCATGTCTTGGGCTATTTATACGGTTCCTTCATTTCTACTACGATTATTGCGGTCGGTTTATTTTTACAGGACGTGCACCTTGCTATTGCTTGTTTATGGGGCGTTCCTGTTGCTTTTACATTATTGTTCAGTAGCCGTGTACTGGCTAAACGTCTATCCGAAGAAGGAAAAAAAGCGGCGCTTCATGTTTCGGATACTATGCAGGATATGCTTGAGAATGTACGCGAAATTCGTGCGAATTGTCAGGAAGTGTCGTTTTTACAACGCTTTTTCTTCGCTGTGGATGGGCAGGAAAAAATCATGCGAAAGGGAGAATTCGTTGTCGGCATGTTTGTGAACGCAGCAAGCGTGATTATGCGATTGGGCGTTGCCACGACTATTCTTGTTGGTGCAAGTCGCATTGCTTCCGGAAAGATTTCTTTCATGACGCTGTTTCTTTTTATGCTGGTCATTTCCCGTGTTTACGCACCATTTGATCAGAGCTTAGCGTTGATTGCTGAGTTATTCATCTCGCACATATCGGCGGAACGTCTGATGGAGATTGAGGATACCCCTGTTGCACAGGGGAGTGAAGCCTTTCCTTCTCATCGCCATGACATTACATTTTCTCATGTTTCGTTCCGTTATGAGCAGGAAGAGGTGCTTCACGATGTCTGTTTTACCGCGCCGGAAGGAAAAGTCACTGCGCTTATCGGTCCGTCGGGTTCGGGAAAAAGCACTTGTGTTCGCTTGGCGGCACGTCTTTGGGATGCCGACGAAGGAACCGTCGCCGTTGGAGGCATCAACGTGACATCTATCGACCCGGAAGTTCTTCTTTCTGATTTTTCCATGGTTTTTCAGGAAGTTATGCTTTTTGATGATACGGTTATGGAAAACATCCGCTTGGGAAGAAGAGGCGCGAACGATGCCGAGGTCATTGCAGCGGCAAAAGCGGCAAATTGTGATACTTTTGTAGAACGTCTTCCGCAGGGATATGATACGCCTATTGGCGAAAATGGCACTCGCCTTTCGGGCGGAGAACGGCAGCGAATCTCTATCGCTCGTGCGCTGCTGAAAAATGCTCCGATTGTGCTGCTTGATGAAGCGACCGCTTCTCTTGATGTGGAAAATGAAACACAAGTGCAGGAAGCTTTGTCCCACTTATTGGTGAATAAGACCGTTCTGGTGATTGCCCATCGTATGCGCACAATCGAGGCAGCGGATTACATCGTTGTTTTCGACCACGGAAAAGTGAGGGAGACCGGTTCACCATCGGCGCTGTTAGCTGATGAAAATAGTTTCTTTTCCCGCATGAGTCGCCTGCAGCGCCGATCGGCGGAATGGAAAGCATAATCGCCATCGCTTCTCTATGATGAAAAAAAATACACGGAAAGAGGTGCAGTGGTGTATGCCGGCTCGCTCTATAAGCGTGACTTTGTCCTTTGTGGGCACAGCTATCCCGCAATTTTCAAACGTTTAGATCAACTGCGCTGCGGTAGCGTTTTGTATTTGAGAGATATGGCGGGCAACAGCTTTGGCTATCGGTTGCTGGATACCGAAATTATTCCGGCAGAAGGTGTTCAGACTATGCTGGATGGCGACTGGGATGTAACATTTTACACGTGTACTGTTTTTAATGTTACGCGCCTGACATGTCGGTATGAGCTCATTTCTTTTAACCCTGCGCACATGGCAAACAACAAATGATTTGTTCATAACCAACGCAAAGCCCCCGAAACGTTCGTTTCGGGGGCTTTGCTCTGCTTTTCTATTTTCGCGTCGGAGGTAGGAGGCTCCAACGTTTTTGCAACCGGCATGTGCGCTTTTCTTCGGCGGTAGGAGGCGCCGGAGAAAAGCAACCGATAGGGAAAAGAGATTATTTGTTGGACGAATCCGCTTTATATGCGGCATTTTTGTCCGCATCGCTTGCCAGAACCTGCGCGATACGCTCATCCAACATCTTCTTGGCGTTGCCTTCCGCAATGGAGCCGAGGATGGGATCGCCGACGATGTTGCCGTCACGGTCTACGACGATGGTTGTGGGGAAGGTCATGATGTTCTTTACAAACTTGCCGGCTTCGCTGTCTGAGGCAAAGGTAAGGTTCGGATAGGTGGCGTTTTTCTTTTGCAGAATGCTCTTGGCTTCGGCAATCGCGTCTTTATCGCCATCCAGCGTGAAGGAGTTGATACCGATGACGGTGCCGTCCTTTTCCTTCAACTGCTTATGCAGGGCATCCAGCTCGCCCAGCTCGCCGATGCAGGGATTGCAGGTGCTGAACCAGAAGTTGATGACAGTGACGGAATGCTGGCGGAAGATGCCGGAATCGACGTTGTTGCCGTCCAAATCTTTACCGGTGAAATCGGGGAAAGGAGTGGTGGCACCTTGTTTTGCGCCGCCTTTATCGGCTTCCCCTTTGTTCTCTTTCGGCGCTTCTTTTTCCAGTGCCATGATTTTTTCTTCAATTTTGCGGATTTCTTCCGCGCCGTCTTTCAAGGTTTTCAACTCTTCTTCGGTGAATTTGTCTTTTGCGCTCTCGATAGTTTGCAGCAGGAAGTCGCCATAGTTGGTGCCGTCCGAAATCATGCCGGAGTTCTTATTCGCCGCAAGGAATACTTTGTCCCAGAGGTCTTTATCTTTGCTAAAAATGGCGTTTTCCTGGTCGTGCAGTTCCGCCAACTTGGCATCGACATCCGAACCACCTTTTTCTGCCGTGGGATCCGTTTTTCCGGCTTCCGCTGCGGGAACGCTCATGCCACTGTCCGGCATTTCGCTGCTTTCGGCGGGTTTCTTACCGCCACATGCGGCAAGACCAATCACCAGACCGGCGGTCAACAATACTAAAGGTAATTTTTTCGTGTTCATTTTTTCTCCTTTATGGTTTTACGGTTGCTTTACTGCTTTTTTCTTTCGTTTCTATGCTGGTTCGCTCAACTTCTACTTTTCTGCGCCAACCGGTTTCTCCGGTTCGGGGGCTTCGAGAGCCTTTTTCTTGGCGCATCCCAGTCCGTAGCGGAAATGGAGCGCACCGGTAGGACAGGCGTTGATGCACATGCCGCAGCGGATACATTCCGTATGGGCAGGCGTTTTTAATACGTCCACATCCATTTTGCAGGCCTTTGCGCATTTTCCGCAGGAAACGCAGCGGTGTTCTTCGACCTGAATCTGCAAGAGGGATATGCGGTTAAACAGGGCATAAAATGCGCCCAACGGGCAAATCCATTTGCAGAAGGGACGGAAGAAGAGGATGCTCAGGACGATGACCGTCAGCAAAATGCCCAACTTCCAGGTGAAGAGTGTTCCCAGTGCCGCGCGGATACCGCTATTGACCAGCGAAAGTGGAATAGCACCTTCCAATACGCCCTGCGGACAGAGGTATTTACAGAAGTAGGGATCCCCCAGTCCGATTTCATTCACCAACAACAGTGGTAACAGAAAGACCATGACGACCAGAATGATGTATTTTAGGTACGTCAGAGGGCGAAGCCGCTTAGTCGAGAACTTTTTCGTCGGAATTTTATGCAACAATTCCTGAAACCAGCCGAACGGACATAAGAAGCCGCAGATGAAGCGGCCGAGCAATACGCCGATGAGGATGAGAATGCCGGTTATGTAGTACGAAAAGCGGAATTTGGAAGATCCGACCACAGCCTGAAAAGAGCCGATGGGACAGGCACCGGAAGCTGCCGGACAGGAATAGCAATTGAGTCCCGGCACACAGACCATTTTTCCGTTTCCCTGATAGAGCTTCCCGCTGAAGAAGTTCGGCAGATGGATATTGGTCAGCAGCGCCGCGCCTGCTTGTCCCCATCCGCGGAAGCGAGAAATAAACCGCGATTTGCTTTTCTTTGGATCAGCCAATGCCTACACACTCCATGCATAGACGAATGGCTTTAGCGAGGACAGTCTGTACCTCGCCGCGCATGGCACCAAAGACGATCATTCCCACCGCGGCGACGAGAAGGCTGATCTGGCTGATGCTACGTTTTTTTGTCTTCATGGCGACTCCTTTCTTGTTGACGACAAACAGAATAGCAGATGGCACATAAAGATGATGTTAAGAAGTGGACGAAAGATGGTGTTAGGAACAGGACGTGTGCTATACTGCATCCAAAATGGAGGATCGTATGCGTTTATTACTTGTGGAAGATGAACCTTTTTTAAGCGACAGCATTGCCAAAAGTTTGCGTCGCCAAGGTTATAGTGTGGATATATGCGCGGATGGCGAGGCGGCTTTGGATGCGGTTCTGGACGAACCGTATGATTTGGTGCTTTTGGATTTAAATTTGCCGAAGGTGGATGGCATGACTGTTTTGCGCACTCTTCGCGAAGAGGATTTGACAACGCCGGTTCTGATTCTTTCGGCGCGCAGTGAAATTGCGGATAAGGTAAATGGTTTGGATGCCGGAGCGAATGATTATCTTTCTAAGCCTTTTCATCTGGAAGAATTAGCGGCACGGGTGCGCAGCCTTTTGCGCCGCGATTTTATTCAGCAGGAAGTGTGTTTGCGCTTTGGCGAGCTGACGTTTGATACACGCACGCGCACGGCTTCCGTCGGAGAACAGGTTATTGCGCTGACAAAAAAGGAGAGTGGCATTTTGGAGTATCTGCTTCTGCATCCGGGACGTCCGGTCAGTCAAGAAGAGTTGATGGAGCATGTCTGGGATGGCAGTGTGGACAGCTTCAGCAATGCCATTCGCGTACACATCAGTGCTCTGCGCAAAAAGTTGCGTGCGGCGCTCGGCTATGATCCGGTGCGCAATCGCATCGGGGAAGGCTATCTTTTAGGAGGACCAACGTCATGATTCGTCGTTCCTTACAATGGCGCATTGCGCTGATGACCTCGCTTCTTATTGCGACGAGCTGTATGACCATGATGCTGCTTTTGGGCGGATCCGGACTTCGACGCATGGAAGAGATTGGAAGAAATTTACGGGCCTTGGAATTACAAATGGATTCGACGGAGAAAAACAATCGGTCTTCTTCTCCGGATAGCGACGATTCCGCCGCTTCGGTGCATGTTCCGTCGGCTTCGTTTGATCCCCAGAATATGAGTCGGGAAAAGAATCTGACGATTGTTATCGGTGAGGCGCAGGCACAGTTTACGATGACTAATTGGTATGTGACCATTGGCGTAACGTTACTTAGTGGCATTATCGCCTATTTTGTGAGTGGTCGTGCGCTTCGCCCGCTGGTAGATTTTTCTTCGCAGATTGAAAAAGTACAGTTGACGAATCTGGAGGATATGCACGTCAGTACCGATACGCTTGCGGAGTTTCGCTCCATCGCGGATTCTTTTAATGATATGTTGGATCGTCTGCATGTTGCCTTTGCGGCACAGCGTCAGTTCACGGGCAATGCTGCCCACGAATTGCGCACACCGCTTGCGCTTTTGCAAATGCGTCTTGATGCTTTTGCAGAGGAGCATCCGGACATGGATGACGAGTTGCGCCACCTTATTACTTCCCTTCGGGAACAGACAGAGCGTTTGGCAGAGACGGTGACGATTCTTTTAGAGATGAGCAGCGCACGCTATATTCCGCGCACGGATTACGTTTCTCTTTTGCCGATGTTGGAAGAAATCGTGACGGATCTCACGCCGTTGGCGGAAAAGAAGCAGGTGGCACTATCTTTTTCCGGAGAGGATGTCTCGCTGTATGCCAGTGATCGTCTTCTTTCGCGTCTCTTTTTCAACCTCACGGAAAACGCCATAAAATACAACCGTCCGGGCGGCAGTGTTTCCCTTGCGGTTTCGGTGTCAAAAGGCGAACCAGAGCATCCCCTGACAGGCGCAGGACAGGTCGATTCCAAGCCGTTGGCACAGGCTGAACAGTTGGGGCAGTCCAAGCCGTTGGCACAGTCTAAGCCGTCGAAGCTGTCCACGCTGTCGGTACAATCCAGGACGTCGACGAAAGGCGGTGTTTCCGGGTCGGGTTCGAGCATCCTTATTATGTTGAAGGATACCGGCTTCGGTATTCCGGAGGAGGATTGGGAGACTATTTTTCAACCCTTTTATCGCCTGGAGTCTTCGCGCAGTCGTCAACAGGGCGGTGTCGGTTTAGGGCTTGCTCTTGCCGGAGAAATCGTCAAATTGCATCAGGGGACGCTTCGCGTTGTCGAAAGTTCTTCCGCCGGAACGACTCTTCAAGTTACGCTGCCGTTTTCGTCATAAATGTAGAGCTTTTCATCAAAAGCGTAAGGCTGCGTTTCATTTCGGGCAGGCGATTTCCATTACCTGTTCAATCATCTGGTGCAGGAGCTGACTTTGCGCGTTATCCGCCGCTCGATAGTACACTTCTTTTCCCTCGCGGCGGCTGACCACCAGGTTGCTGTTACGCAATGGGCGTAAATGATGCGAAATCGCCGGGCTTGACATTTCGAGCAGCACCGAAATATCCTGCACACATTCTTCATGATGACACAATAGCCAAAAAATACGGATGCGTGTCGTGTCACCTAACTGCTTAAAAATATCCGAAACGATTTGAAAATCGCTGACAATCTGCAGTTGCTGCTTGATGCGATCCGGTTCCGGCGGCGCCGGCGGATGCTTCGGCATCGTCTTCGTTTTCCTCTTTTCCATATTGCATTGACCTCTTTTCTGTGACGGAGAAATGCCAAGGGCTATAAAATCACCCTTTTCGTAGTCATTTACCAAGTCAGATAGGCGTTGCATCTCCTTTCGGACAGACGTTTTCCGTTAGCTGTTCAATCATTTGGTGCAAGGCTGACGCTGTGCTGGTAAAACGCACTATTGACTTTCTACTCACGCAATATTATAATTTAGCCATGACAATTAAACAAGTGCTTAATAGTAGAATCGTAAGAGGCAAGGAAAGTATCCTTCCGTTAGGAAAGAGTCATCTTATGAGGAGGTGTCCTATCTTGTGAAAGAAGAGATATTTGCCCTTATTGTCCCCTTACATTACCGTCCTCCGACCTTACTAAAGGCGGAAAGACTTGTGGTTGAGAGCAATAGTCACTACGGCTCATCACAGCCTGAAAAGCAGCGAATAGAATCACATAAGGAGAAGACAATGAAAAAAACGTACACGATGGAAGTGGATTGCGCAAACTGCGCTAACTTGATGGAAGAAGCCGCAAATAAGACGGATGGTGTCGAAAAAGCGAGCGTCAATTTTATGATGCAAAAAATGACGGTTCAGTTTACTGATGGATATCATCCTCAAGAGGTGATGGAGGAGGTTCTTAAAGCCTGTAAGAAAATTGAACCGGATTGCACAATCCATTATTAGACGAATATGTTTTTAAGGCGGGTTTTCGCTGCGAAGGGCAAATGCTGTTCATAACGGCACAAACCATTTTGTATAAGGTTCTTTTGAAGAAGGTGGTCTTTTGCAATTCAGTCGGGTCGCCCGCCCCTGGCAAATCGCTTTTTTCGCCGATAGCCAGGGGTCAAACGAAGGAAAGTACCCCTGGCAAACGGACAATATCGCGACTTGCCAGGGTCGAAAATCGGCACGCGCCCCTGGCAAATCGCTTTTTTAGCCGTTAGCCAGGGGTCAAACAAAGGAAAGTATCCCTGGCAAATGTCCAATTTCGCGACTTGCCAGGGTGAAAAATCGGCACGCACCCCTGGCAAATCGCTTTTTTCGCCATTAGCCAGGGGGCGAACAAAGGAAAATACCCCTGGCAAACGGATGATTTTGCGACTTGCAAGGGTCGAAAACCGCCACCCACCCCTGGCAAATCGCTTTTTTAGTCGTTAGCCAGGGGTCAAACGAAGGAAAACACCCCTGGCAAACGGACGATTTCGCGACTTGCCAGGGTCGAAAGTCGCAACGCACCCCTGGCAAATCGTCTTTTTAGCCGATAGCCAGGGGTCGAACGAAGGGGAACACCCCTGGCAAACGTCCAATTTCGCGACTTGCCAGGGTCAAAAAGTCGCCACGCGCACTACACCACCATAGAAAGGAAGCATTATGGGAAAAATCATCGTCAGCGCTTTACTTCTGATTGTCATCTCGTTGGCAACGGGCTTACTCATCAAAACAGCCAAACAGCCGGAGGAAATGCCGAAAAAACAACACATCATGCTCAAGCGCATCCTCGCCAGCGCCGTGTTACTTTTTGTGTTGGAACTGCTTCCTGCCGAGGCGTTTGCGACGCTCGACGAAGTACTGTTTCGCGGAGCTGGGAGGATCTTGCGTTTCGCCCTTTATATGGTGGATTACGGCATAATCGGCTACGATATTTTGCAGAAAGCGCTGCTCGGAATGCGCAACAAACGGTTATTTGATGAAAATTTTTTGATGGCAGTAGCGACTATTGGTGCCATGACATTGGCGATTATCGAAGACGGCGATTATCTGGAAGCCATTGCCGTTATGCTGTTTTATCAGATTGGCGAATGGTTTCAGCGCTATGCCGTCGGGAAAAGCCGTCGCAGCATCAGCGCTTTGATGGACATTCGTCCCGACTATGCCCGTATAGAGAAAAATGGGGAGTGGGTCAAAGTCGATCCGGATGAAGTTGCTTTAGGTAGTCCTATTCTTGTACAGCCCGGCGAAAAGATTCCTCTGGACGGGATTGTCGTAGACGGAACATCCAGTCTGAACACCGCTGCACTCACCGGCGAGAGTTTGCCGAGAGACGTACACGAAGGGGATGAAGTCCTTAGCGGTTGTATCAGCATGACGGGGGTGCTCACTATCCGCACAACCAAGGAATTTGAAGAATCCACTGTATCGAAAATTCTCGATTTGGTGGAGAATGCCAGTTCTCGCAAGGCACAATCCGAGGAGTTCATCTCACGATTTGCCCGTGTCTATACGCCGGCAGTGTGCGGGGCTGCTCTGGCCCTTGCCATTCTTCCGCCGTTGGTTCGCCTCTTCGTTTTTCAACTGCCTCCCGCGTGGATGGTTTGGCTTTATCGTGCACTGACATTTCTCGTCATCAGCTGTCCATGCGCCTTGGTCATCAGCATTCCGCTGAGCTTCTTTGCCGGCATAGGCGGTGCCAGCCGCGCCGGGATACTGGTAAAAGGATCCAATTATCTTGAAATGCTTTCCAAGACCGGCATCCTCGTCATGGACAAGACGGGAACCCTCACACAGGGCGTTTTTGAAGTAAACGCATTGCATCACGCCATCTGCGAAGAAGAGCGCCTCATTGAACTGGCGGCGCTTGCGGAGAGTGCTTCCTCGCATCCCATCAGCAAAAGTTTGCTGCGTGCATACGGAAAGAAAATCGATCCCGACCGTGTAACAAATATTCAGGAAATCAGTGGAAAAGGTGTGCAGGCGTGCGTGGACGGCATACAGGTTGCTGCCGGAAACGATAAGCTGATGGAATATCTGGGTGTGGCGTATCAAAATTGTCACATGACGGGCACGATTATCCATATGGCACTGGACGGGGAATACGCTGGACATATTGTTATTTCCGACCGCCTGAAGCCCTCTTCGGAAAAAGCCATCCAGGCACTTAAAACGGTGGGCATCCATCATACGGTGATGCTCACGGGCGACAGCGCGAAAGTAGCAAAAGAAATCGCGCAGCATCTCGGTGTGGATGAAGTCGACAGTGAACTTCTTCCGGACGGAAAGGTGGAAAACGTGGAACGCCTTTTGCAGACGAAGCAAAAGGGGGAACAGCTTGCCTTCGTTGGCGATGGTATTAACGATGCGCCGGTGCTGGCACTTGCCGACATTGGTATTGCGATGGGCGCAATGGGTTCGGATGCAGCGATTGAAGCGGCGGATGTCGTCCTGATGGATGACGATCCGATGAAAATTGTGCAGGCCATGCGTATTTCCAGACGTTGTTTGGGTATTGTAAAGCAGAACATTGTATTTGCCCTGGCGGTGAAAGGTATATGTCTCGTGCTCGGTGCGCTCGGTCTTGCTGGCATGTATCTCGCTATTTTTGCTGACGTGGGCGTGATGATTTTGGCGGTCTTCAATGCGATGCGTTGTTTGCGCGTTGAAGGATAAAAACACGTCTGTTACCGATAGAAAAGGAGAAAAGAATGACAAATCAAGTGGATAACCGTAAAGTTGCCGTCGTCGGATGCGGCTTTGTCGGCTCATCGTCTGCTTTTGCGTTGATGCAAAGCGGACTGTTTTCGGAGATTGCGTTAGTGGATGTTAATCGGGAAAAAGCGGAAGGGGAAGCGCTTGATATTTCACACGGTGTTCCTTTCGTGGGACAGGTGAAAGTGTATGCTGCCGACTATGATGACATCATGGATGCCGCCATTGTCGTGGTGACGGCCGGCGCTGCGCAGAAGCCGGGCGAGACGCGCCTTGACCTGGTGAATAAAAACATTCGTATTTTTCAAAGCATCCTTCCGGAGTTTAAGAAACGCAACTATAAGGGCATTTTGTTAGTCGTCTCTAATCCGGTGGATATTCTTACTTTGGCGGCGTTAAAGCTCAGCGGTCTTCCCGAACAGCGTGTGATTGGATCCGGCACGGTGCTGGATACGGCGCGTCTTAAGACGGCGCTGGGCGAGCACCTTGACGTGGATAGCCGAAGCGTGCATTCGTTTATTATCGGAGAGCATGGCGATAGCGAGATGGTAGCGTGGAGCAGTACCAATGTTTCCGGTATTCCTCTGAATGATTTTTGCGAGATGCGCGGTCATTTTGCCCATGACGAAGCCATGGATCGCATTGCTGATGAAGTGCGGAACAGCGCCTACGAAATCATTGCGAAAAAACATGCGACTTATTATGGGATCGCCATGTCCGTCGTGCGCATCTGCAAAGCGATTGTTATGAACGAACGTTCCATCCTGCCCGTATCCACGATGATGCACGGCGAATATGGAATTGAGGGCATTTGTCTCAGTATGCCGGTTATTGTCGGAGAAGAAGGCGTGAGCGTGCATGTGCCGCTTGTTTTGAATGAAGAGGAACGGGAAAGTCTGCTTGCCTCCGCTAAAGCGCTGAAGGATGTCGCGCAGTCTGCCGGTTTATAGTGCGCAGACGATGATCTCCTGACCGGAAAGGGGCTTTCGTGCTGTCTCTTCTTTTGGTTATTATTTACTTTGCCTTTATCAGTCTTGGGCTTCCGGATGCGTTACTTGGCGCTGCGTGGCCGAGTCTTTATCCGACCCTTGGCGTTCCGATTTCCTATGCTGGCATGATTGCTATGATTATTTCGGCAGGGACGATTGTATCGAGTTTATGTAGTGACCGCCTGCAACGCCATTTTGGAACAGGACGTATTACCGCTTTCAGCGTGTCCCTTACCGCTGTTGCGCTCTTTGGCTTTTCCTTTTCGTCCTCATTTCTGCAGCTTTGTTTTTGGGCGATTCCTTACGGACTGGGTGCCGGCAGCGTAGATGCCGCCTTAAATAACTATGTTGCTTTGCATTACGAAAGCCGGCACATGAACTGGCTGCATTGCATGTGGGGCATCGGTGCTTCGCTTGGCCCCTATCTGATGGGATTTTGCCTAACCCACGGATGGGGATGGGCAAATGGATATCGCAGTGTCGGCACCATTCAGTTCGTTTTAAGCGCCATTCTGCTTATTACGCTGCCGTTGTGGAAAAAGAAGGATGCGCAGCGCGTTACCGCAAAGCCGAAGGAACCATCTTCGCCGCCTTCTGGTCTTTCCTCCATTCTTTCCCTTCCCGGTGCGAAAGCAATTCTGCTGTGTTTCTTTTGCTACAGTGCGCTGGAAGCGACGGTCGGCCTTTGGGCAAGCAGTTTTCTTTCCCTCACCATCGGCGTTGAACCGGATATCGCCGCCGGTTTTGCCGGCTTGTTTTATCTCGGCATTACCGGCGGAAGAGCCGTTTCCGGCTTTCTTTCGTTGCGCTTTGATGACGATGCTCTCATTCGCGGTGGTCTTCGAACCATCGGTATCGGTCTTGCTTTTCTGGGCATGAGCTTGTTTTGTAGTATGCTTTGGACAAATCAAGCGGCCTTGCTGCCCGTGATGCTCGCCCTTATCGGATTGGTGCTGATGGGGTTAGGCTGTGCGCCGATTTATCCTGGCATTATTCATTCCACGCCGACACATTTTGGCGAAGATCGTTCGCAGGCGATGATCGGTTTGCAGATGGTATGTGCCTACGTCGGCTCTTGCTTTTTGCCACCGCTTTTCGGCGTACTGGCTCGCCGCGTATCTGTTGCGCTCTTGCCACTTTATGTGTTCCTTTTGTTAGCTTTGATGTTTGTGATGCATCGGCGCGTGCTACGGGCAAGCGTTGTGCGCTGACGGCTCGCCTACGCTGGTTTTGTGATGCACTGGCGCATGCTACGGGCAAGCGTTGTGCGCTGACAGCTCGCTCGTGTTGGTTGTGCGGCGCATCGGCGTGCGTTAAGGGGAAATTGCCGTGCGATGAATCCTTGGCGACGACCGTTCGTATCCGTTTAGGAAAGGAGAAACGATGCAGTATATCGGTGATGTTTATCGGCCTCCCTCGGAGGCATCTTCGTTTATTTTGCAATGTACGGTAGGATGCGCACACAATTCCTGCCGTTTTTGTTCGATGTACAAGAAGGATTCGTTTTTTATGCGTTCCCAGGAAGATATTTTAGCGGACATCGCGGAGGTCGCCACGCATTGGCGTGATCTTCGTCGACTTTTCCTTGCGGATGGCGATGCCTTAGTGATGCCTACGCCGCGTCTTGTGGAAATTTTGGAATCAGCCAACCGCCATTTTCCGCTGCTTGAACGTGTGAGTGCCTATTCTACCGTTCGGGACGTTTTAGCGAAAAGCGATGACGAATTGCAACAGCTTCGTGACAGGGGATTGACCCTTCTTTATTTGGGGCTGGAAAGCGGTGCGGATGAGATATTGCAGCGCATCGATAAAAAGCAGACGCAAAAGGATTATATTGAGGCGGTGCTTAAGGCGAAGCGTAATGGCATTGATTCTTCTGTGACGCTGATTTTCGGTCTTGGCGAAAGGGAATATAGTGATTTGCATATCAAGGAAAGCGCAAAAGCGATCAGCTTATCTAAACCAGCATATGTCTCCTTTTTGAGTCTGCACTTGAGCCCCGGCGCGCCTCTTTATGACGATGTTAGGGAAGGTCGCTTCACTCTTCTCAACGACGAAGAGATTTTGGACGAAATGAAACGTTTCATTGTGCAAGTGGATAGCGAAGGAACCGTTTTTCGTTCCAATCACGCCTCGAATCCCGTCCCTGTACGAGGAACCTTTAATCGGGATCGTGTGGATATGCTTCGTCAAATCGAAGAAGCCCGTCGCTGGCAAGCCTACCGTCCCCGCGCTTGGCGTGACATCTGATGGATGGTTGCTATATTGCGAAGAATGGCAATGAAACGGAGCGCCGCTTAGAATGCCGAAGGCGATGCGGTCAAGGCGGAGCGCCGCGGGGAATGCTGATGGCGGCGCGATGTAAGACGGGAACAAGGAAAAAGCCCCCTTAGCTACACGCGGATAGTGTAAGGTGGGGGTGTTTTTTTTATTTATACCATGTTGAAATTCTAACTTTTTGGTTAAACTCTGCTATTTGACCCTGGCAAACGCCAAAAAAACGGTGTTTGCCAGGGGTGCGACCGTCACATACAATCAAATAGCGTCATGACTCCCTACTCCATTTATTCAATACACAACACACCAAAAATTGCGCAAAACCTTTATGCGGCGTTCGTTCTCTTCGCATCGAATGCTATGCTAAAATGAAGGGCAGGAGGCAGCCATGCAAAAAGCTCTTTATCGCGCCTACCGTCCACAGACATTTGATGAAGTGGTCGGACAGGATGCCATCGTTACCGCATTGAAAAATCAAATCATGACCGGGCATGTTGGTCATGCTTACCTCTTTTCCGGCACGCGCGGCACGGGAAAAACGTCTTGCGCCAAAATTTTCGCGCGCGCGGTGAACTGTTTAGGCTCCAAGGAAGGCAACCCTTGTAACATGTGTGCGCATTGTCGTGCCATTTTGGAAGAAACGACCATGGATGTCGTGGAAATGGATGCCGCTTCAAACCGAGGAATTGACGACATTCGCGAGCTTCGAGAAACCGTCATTTATCCACCGGCGCAGGTGCGATACAAAGTCTATATCATCGACGAAGCGCACATGATTACCAAGGAAGGCTTCAATGCGCTGCTAAAGATGATGGAAGAACCGCCGGCACATTTGATTTTTATCCTTGCTACAACCGAGCCGGAAAAAATCCCGCCCACGATTCTATCGCGTGTCCAACGCTACGAATTTAAGCGTATTGACCTCGAAGTGATTTCTAAGCGCCTTGCTTTTATTGCAGAAAAGCAGGGCGTGACGATTACACCGGAGGCACTGGCTACTCTTTCGCGTGCAGCGGATGGCGCATTGCGCGATGCGCTGTCCCTATTGGATCAGGTTATGGCGATGGGAGAGCCTTCTATCACAGAAGAGCTGGTTGAGCGTGTGCTTGGCACTGCCGGCAAATTGTCGCTGGCGGAGCTAACGCATGATGTGCTTCATGATCACATGACAGCGGCAATGACTAAAGCAGAGTCCCTTCTGCAGGAAGGAAAAGAGGCAGCAGTACTTCTTCGAGAGTGGATTGCCTATTTTCAGCAACTGCTTCTGATAAAAGGCGCCGGAAAGGAGTGGAAGCCTTCTCTTTCGGATACAGAACGATGCGAGTTGGAGAAGATTACCGCAGATGTTTCCATGACACGATTACTTGACTCCATCGATCACTTGGTAGACACCGAAGTGCTGTTGCAAAAATCGGATCATGCCGAAACGCTGTTTCTTGCTGCCGTCGCACGGTTGATTAACTATGCCTCTCCGCGAGTGCTGGAGAGTCGCATTGCTGCTTTGGAAGAAAAACTTGCGGTTGTGGGACGCTGGCAATCCCCTGAAAATACAATTCGGGATGCGCTTGATCGCTATACTTCTTCAGCGGTGGCAGGCGTACAAAATGTGCCACAGAAGAACTTCGCGCCACCTGTTGCGCCTCCACAAACCGCTGTGCCACAGCCATCAACCGCACCGTCGCCAAACACTTCCCAACAGCCCAAAGCGGCGGCGCATCAAACCGATCCGGTCGATTCGTTTTTGGCAAATCCGGAAGCGTGGTATCGCCGCCATGAACGCGCTTGGCGCAGCGTGGTGGAAAAAGAAAAAATAGTGCCCGCGTATTTTTTGGGGCGTTTTGCTAAAATAGACGTAAATCAGGGCGAGGTCTCCGTTTTCTATGCACCAGAAAATGAAGCCAAAATCGCCATCCTCAAAGGGAAAGAGGAAGAATTGTCTGCGGCGTTCTCCCGTTTTGCAGGAGAAACGATCCGCCTGCATTTTGGCGGAGATGCCGAGATACCACGCCTATTGTCTGGCAGTGGAATAGCAGCATCCACGTCAAATGGTATGGGAAAAGCAGCCGTATCTTCGTCGGACAGTCCGTCCGTGACCGAAGAGGACGACTGGACATGGCGGGAATTACAACGCACCATTCCCAAAGAAATACTCAAACGGAAGGAATAAGGAGGAAGTATGAAAGGGTTCAAAGGACCGCGCAGCGGCAACAATATGAACAATATGATGAAGAAAATGCAGCGTTTGCAGCGACAGATGGAAGAGACGCAGCAGAAGATTGACGCAACCGAAATCGAGACCAGCGCCGGCGGTGGTGTGGTAAAAGTCAAAATGAACGGAAAACATGAGCTTTTGGAGCTTGTTTTGGATCCGGAAGTAGTGGATCCGGAAGATACGGAAATGTTGGCGGATTTGGTTATGGTTGCGGTGAATGATGCGATTCATCAGGCATCCGCTCTTAATGAGTCGGAAATGGGACGCCTTACGGGTGGAATAAACATTCCGGGTCTCTAATAAGGAGGAGGGGAATGAACGAGTTTCCGGCGTCTGTCGAAGTGCTGATTGAACGATTTCGACAGCAGCCAACGATTGGAAAGAAGACCGCGCAGCGCCTTGCCTTACATGCTCTGAAGGATCCGGCGGCAACACGCGCCTTTGCGCGTGCCCTTCTGGACGTGACGGATAAAGTCCATCGTTGCCGCATTTGCGGAAATATTACCGAAGAAACCATCTGTCCCATTTGTGCATCGGCAAAACGTGATCACTCTGTCATTACCGTCGTGGAAGACGTGACGAATCTGCTTGCCATTGAGCGTGGAGCCACCTATTTCGGTACATATCATGTTCTTGACGGATTGTTGTCTCCCATGGATCATCGTGGACCCGAAGATATCGGCGTTCATCGCTTGCTACAGCGTATTACGGCGTCTTTGAAGGGCAATGAGCCGGTAACTGAGGTAATTTTAGCCCTTTCGCCCACCGTAGAAGGCGAGACGACCATGCTCTTTTTGGCAAATCAAATGGAAGCCTATCCTGTACGGGTCAGCCGCATTGCCAGCGGGATTCCGGTCGGAGGAACACTGGAGTACTACGACGAATTAACGCTCGCTCGCGCCATGCAGGATCGTCGTGCAATGAACGAGGAATAATGTCTTACTTTCGGACGGAATAGTCTTTCGCACAAGACACCAACCAAGAAAAGATGGCACGCTGGGCATCATTTTGGGATGCCATCATTTCCGGATGCCATTGGACGGCGAGAAACGCAGGCATACTGGGACACTCCAGCGCCTCAATCACGCCGTCTTTTGTTTGTGCGCTGACTTCAAACAGCGGAGCTATGTCCTTCACCGCCTGATGATGAAAGGAATTGACCCAAACGCTCTCACCGAGCAGATTTGCCAAGAGAGAATCGGGACGGATTTCCAAAGGATGCACGCCATATTCGCGTGGCACGTTCTCGTTGCTGTGATATAGTGAAGAAGGTTTTTGCGTCGGCAGGTCTTGGTACAGTGTTCCGCCAAAGGCGAGGTTTAATAGCTGCATCCCGCGGCAAACGCCAAGCATAGGAAGATTGCGCTTTTGCGCCAGTCGTGCCAGTGCTGCTTCATGCAGATCTTGCTCCGGAACAACGGGACCGCAGATTTTTTCGGTGCATTCTCCATAGAGCGGTGTATAAAGATCTGCGCCTCCGCAAAAAATAATGCCGTCCAGCACGTCAAGAAGCGCTTGTCGTTCCTCATCCGTGCGAACCGTCGGAAGCATGAGCGGGGTTGCGCCGGCATCGGAAACCGCGCGCACAAAATCATCCGTGCAGACGTGATAGCTTTGTTCGGGAACGCCCATGTGCAACATGGCGCCAAGTGTATCGTTATGGGTGTAGGTTGTACTGAGACCAATAATGGGCTTCATGACAGGCTCCTTTTCTGTTTTTCTCATTGTAGCCCCATGCGATGAACCCCTGCAAGCCTCCACGGTAAAGCCGTGCAAAAGGAGAAACGATGAAAGCACAATCGATTCTGGAAATCAATACAGCGATCCTTCGCGAAAATTTGCTGGCGATGCGTAAAGGGCATCCGCAACAGATTTTTGGCGTCGTCAAGGCGGATGCTTACGGGCTGGGTGCGGTGCGTGTGGCACAGGCGCTTCGCGACAATGTTGCCGGCTTTTGCGTCGCCACCGTTTCCGAAGCATTCGCTCTGCGAGAAGCCCTTCCCGACAAACCAATTCTGCTTTTCGGGAATACTGATCCGGAAGACCGTCGCGAACTCATTCGTCTGGGTGTGCGTCCCGCCATCTCGACTAAAGAGGATGCCGAAGACTGGAATCGCCAAGCAAAGCAGCTTGGCGTATGTGCGCCCATCCACATTGCGTTAGACACGGGACATCGTCGCATCGGCTTTGTGACGGAAAGCGATAACGCCTTTGCCGATATTTGCGCCGTTGCCGGACTTTCGCATTTGCGCATTGAGGGACTCTTTTCGCACTTTGCCACAGCGGACGAAGCACCGTTTCCGCATCCGTTTGCCCAAGAACAGCTTTCTCGTTTTCGACGGATGGCAGAGCGTTTAGAAGAAACCGGAATTTCCATTCCTTTTCGTCATATCGCCAACGATGCCGGTTTACTCTTCTTACCGGACGAAGATCTTTTCGATGCGGCTCGATTGGGCATTTGCCTCTATGGACACTATCCGTCAACGGAGAGCGAAGAGGCCTGTTGCGTTAATCTTCAAATTCCTTATCGTTGGACAGCGCCGATTTCGCGCGTAAAATGGATGGAGGAAAACGAGAGTGTCGGGTATGGACGAACGTGGTTCAGCAAACGCAAAACCAAAGTAGCCACCGTGCAGGTTGGTTATGCCGATGGATATCCGCGTATTCTTTCGGGACGTTCTATGATGCTCGTCAAAGGCGTTGCCTGTCCGGTTATCGGACGCATTTGTATGGATCAGCTGATGCTTGATGTGACCGATGCGCCGCCTGTAGCGGTGGGGGATCGCGTCCTTGTAATGGGCGCTGCCGATTGGGAACACGCCGATTCTCGTCAGATTCGTCAGGCAAGTGAGCAATCTTTCGCTGCGCTCTTCGGCGCAAGGGGTTCCTTACAAGAGGATGATGCTACGCTGTCGAAAGAAACATCCGACACAGCGTTTCCTGCCGGAGAAGCATTTTCTGCGGGACGCAAAAATGTCTGGGGCATTTCTGCCGATAGTCTCTCTTCTCGCGCAATGACCATTTCGTATGAAGTATTAACCTCGATCGCTCCGCGTGTTTTCCGCGTTGAAGTAAAATAGAAATCTACAGAAAGGAAGGAAAAATGGAAGCGAAGTTTTTAACGCCAAAACGAAAACTGATTGTCACCATGCTCATGTTCAGTACATTGGGGCTGGTTCGACACGGGATTCTCTTTCCTTCCGGCGTGGTAGTCCTTTTTCGTGCCGCCATCGGCTTTTTGTTCCTTGCGGCACTATTTGCCTTCGGGGTGTTGTCCTTTTCGCCGGAGACGCTCCTCAAACATAAAAAACGGGTCATTCTTGCCGGCGTGATTACGGCAACAGACTGGATTCTGCTCTTTGAGGCATACCGCTATACAACCGTTGCCATTGCCACGATGTGCTATTGCATGTCTTCGCTAATTTTTATGCTCGTGTCTCCTTTTTTCTTTGGGGACAAAATAACCCTGCGCAAAGGACTGGCAATGGGCGGTGCCATTTTTGGAATGCTCTTTGTTTCCGGGGTGATTAACGGCGAGTTGAAGGGAGCTCTCGGCATCGCCTTGGCATTGCTTGGAGCACTATGTTATGCGGCGGTCATGGGCATTGGAAAAAGCATGAACGAAGTAGATGGAGCCAGTCTTGCTCTTGTGGAATTTGGCGTGGCAACCGTGGTGCTCATTCCCTTTGTTTGGTTCACTGAAGACCTGACGCTTTTGCAGATCGATGTCCGTTCGGTCGTCAACACCTTGATTTTAGGCATTGTGCATACCGGGCTTGCCTATGCCATGTGGTTTAATGCTATTCAGCATCTCCCTGCCCCGACGATTTCCCTATTAAGCTATATCGATCCGGTTTCCGCCGTTTTTGTGTCCGCCGTCTTACTGGGCGAACCCTTGTCTCCGGTGACCGCCGTCGGATGTGTCATCGTGATTGCCTCAATGATGTATAGTGAAGTAGGAGGAAGGAAAGGACAGGAAAAGGCGGTTTTACTCGAATCGGCAGCTGAGCTGCCGCTCACGCAGAAGGAAGCAATTCCTGTTTTGCAGCGAGAAACAAATTCGATTACGCAGTCGGACGCAATCTCGTTTGCGCAGCCGGAAGCGATTTCGATTGTACAACCGGAAGTCATTTCGATACAACCATCCGGAAAGGGAACAGTACACGCGTCAAATGAATGGAGGAAGTAATATGGCACACAGCGCCATTGTCGGTATCAACTGGGGAGACGAAGGCAAGGGTCGTATGGTAGACCTTCTTACGGAAGAGTATGATGTTGTAGTTCGCTATCAGGGCGGCGGAAACGCCGGTCATACGGTGGTGAATGAACGTGGTACGTTTGCGCTGCATCTGTTGCCTTCCGGTATTTTTCGTCCCGAAGTCATCAACATTCTCGGCAACGGGGTTGCTGTGGATTGCGAGAATCTCTGGAAGGAGATGCAGGAAGTAGAGGAAAAAGGTGTTGCGCTCCATCCTTCCTATTTCTTCATTTCCGAGCGCGCTTCCTTGGTATTGCCTTGGCACCGCGACCTCGATGCGCTGGAAGAAGCGCGTCTTGCGGACCAAAAATTCGGCTCCACGAAACAGGGTATTGCGCCGTTTTATGCGGACAAAGCCGCCAAAAAGACCATTCTTGCCGGCGAATTGCTGCATCCGGCTCATCTTCGTTCCCACGTAGAGCAGTTAGTGGAGTGGAAAAATCTCACGCTGACGAAAGTCTACGGTGCGAAGCCGATTACTACGGAAGAAGTTCTTGCCTGGCTGGATCAGTATGGAACGCCTCTAAAGCCCTACATTGGCAACACCGCGAAGGTGTTGCGCGAGGCCGATCATGCCGGCAAGCGCATTCTCTTTGAGGCACAGTTGGGCGCTCTTCGTGATCTTGACTTGGGGATTCATCCTTATACGACTTCGTCTAACGCCCTCGCAGCGTATGCGCCGGTTGGTTCCGGCTATCCTGCCGTAAAATTGGATAATGTCATCGGTGTGGTGAAGGCGTATTCCAGCTGCGTCGGGGAAGGTCCATTTACCTGTGAATGGTTTGGAGAACAGGCAGAAACGTTGCGCAAGGCGGGCGGAGAATACGGCGCGAAGACTGGTCGTCCGCGTCGTGTTGGACCAATTGACCTCGTTGCTACGCGCTACGGTGTTCAAGCACAGGGCGCAACGGCGTTGGCATTAACAAAGCTGGACGTTCTTAGTTATCTTTCAGAGATTCCCGTTGTTGTCCGCTATGACGTAGACGGTGCGGAGACAGATGCGTTTCCGTTTCCGGCTTGTCTGGACAAGGCAAAACCTGTTGAAATCACGCTTCCCGGCTGGAAACAGGACATTTCCTCCTGTCGTACGTGGGCATCTTTGCCCCAGGAGGCCAAAGACTACGTCCTCTATCTTGAAAAAGCCCTCGATTGCCCGATCCGCTATGTTTCGGTCGGTCCCGAACGCGATGCGATTATTTTGCGCTAAGCCTTTTACAGCCCCGTCGTATTTGACGGGGCTGTTTCTTCTATCTTGCGCGCATCTACTGCCCATGGTATAATGTTCGCATTCTACGGATCATTAGCTCAGTTGGTTAGAGCGCCACGTTCACATCGTGGAGGTCGTCGGTTCGAGTCCAACATGGTCCAAAAAGATATGCCCGTTCTGTTGCTTTACAGCTATGGAACGGGCATTTTTTGCAGATGGTACAAAACGGTATTCTTGGGTATATATTTTCTAGCGGTCGGAGAGGGATCCTTTTTCGGACGAGAGTTCGTTGCTTTGAACGGAAGTTCGTTCCTTCAAAGGAGGAGACTGTTCTTTCGGATTAGGGGAGAGCAGATGTCGGCATTTTGCTGCTTGCCGTCCATTTCCGAAACGCGAATAGGACGTACGTAACGTTCTATGTAAGGAAAGCACTATGTTGAAGTGAAACGGAAAGAGAGAAGACATGGCTAAAGATTTCATGCAGGAAGCAAAAGAAAAAATGAATGAAGCGGCAGAACGTGCCGGTGAATTGAAGAAAGATGTCGAGAAAAAGGTCGGCGAAATGGGCGATCGTGTCAGCAAAGCTGGAAAAGAAGCGGAAAAGAAAGCAGAAAAGACCGGCGACGAGCTGAAAGATAAGACGAAAAAAGGCGTAGAGAGCGCGAAAGATTTCTTAGGCGGTCTCGGCAAGTAATCTCCTTATTTACAGAATTTCCTTATTGTTCGTGTGTGGATAGTATCTTGTTAGAGATAAATCTCTTCGCAGATGTTTATCGCCACGCGAAATTATGGAATAATCGGACGAGCGACGGAGTCATCCGTCGCTTTTTCTTTTTGCGGTATCAAGGCACGGTATTTAGGCAAAGACATTCCTGTCCTGCCTTGACATGCCTTTTTCCTTCTGTTATCATTCCCTGAGTACGGACCATTAGCTCAGTTGGTTAGAGCGCCACGTTGACATCGTGGAGGTCGCTGGTTCGACTCCAGTGTGGTCCAAAAGTGTATGCCCGTTCTGTTGATATTCCAACGGAGCGGGCTTTTTCAATAGGAGCGAAAAGAAATCGGCGCGAAGAGCCTATTTTGTTGAAAAGACACGATTGCGAGAGGGTATGGTGGATACCCTGGTAAATGGGGAAAAGAACGTTAGCCAGGGGTGAGAATACCCTGTTATACCCTGGCAAACAGTGAAAAATCGGATTTGCCAGGGTCGGGAGTACCCCATCACCCCTGGCAAATGGCAAAAAAAGGGAATTTGCCAGGGTCATGCAGCCCGGATCAACCCCTGGCAAATGGCAAAAAAGGGAATTTGCCAGGGTCGTGCACCCCGGATCAACCCCTGGCAAATGGCAAAAAAATGAATTTGCCAGGGTCGGGAGTACCCCATCACCCCTGGCAAACGTCAAAAAAGTGAATTTGCCAGGGTCGCGCACCCCGGATCAACCCCTGGCAAATGACAAAAAATGGGATTTGCCAGGGTCAGGCACACCCCAATCACCCCTGGCAAACGGCAAAAAAGTGTGTTTGCCAGGGTCAGATACACCCGAACCACCCCTGGCAAATGGCAAAAAAGTGATATTTGCCAGGGTCAGGCACACCCCAACCACCCCTGGCAAATGGCAAAAAAGTGAATTTGCCAGGGTCGCGCACCCAGCAACCCCGGATCACGCCCTGGCAAGCGGCAAAAACCATCTACCAGCCAGGGGCAAGGACAGGCGGAGCGCCGCTCAAACTATTGTTGGCGGTGCGTTTATAGATGGATCATGACGGTAAATTAGGGAGAGATTCGATGAAAACAAAGAAAAAACTGCTGGTATTGGGACTTGCGCTGAGTCTGCTCGTCGGCTGTGGGGAAGGCAAAAGAGGCGAACATCCGTCGTCCGAAGCGAACGTATCCAACATGTCCTTTTCTTTAACGGAAAGCCGGGAAACTCTGTCCAAAGAAGACTTGCAAAAGCTGCCGCTCTTGGAAGAAGGAACATGGATTGTCGGTCAAAACGACGAAAAATGGTATAAAAACAAGGGCACCTTTTATGATGCTTTTGACACCGTTATTCAGCTCACCGGCTACACCAAAGATGAAGAAACCTTTAAGCAGGCCTTTTCGCTCTGTCAGAGTGAATTTCAGCGCCTGCATAAGCTGTTTGACAACTATCATGAATACGATGGCATAACGAACATTATGACGCTCAATCGGAAAGCGTCTAAAGAGCCAATAGTCGTAGACGACGAGCTGTTCTCTTTATTGCAGTTCTGCAAGGAACAGAATGCAAAAACACAAGGAAAAGTGAATATTGCCATGGGAAAGACGCTTGCTCTGTGGCATGACCTACGCGAAGCGGTAACGGATGAACATGAACACGCCCCCGTTGTAAACGAATCCGATACGATAGAAAACCGAAGCGAAGTTGGTGAAAAGGGCGCAGAACATGCGCACGACTTGGCAGAGCGCACTTTCTCGCTCCCTACGAAAGAAGCACTGGAAGAGGCAAATCAACACAGCAATCTCGACAATCTTGTGCTGGACGAAGCCAATAAGACGGTATTGATTCGGGATTCTGCCTTGCAGCTTGATGCCGGAGCCGTTGCCAAAGGCTATGCGACAGAACTTGTGGCGAGGAAATTGAAGTCGGCAGGACTGGAGCATGGCCTCATCAGTGCGGGCGGCAATATCAAGACCATCGGAAATCCAGTGGATGGTCGGGCACAATGGAAAGTGGGCATTATGCATCCACGTCCGGAACAGAAGGATGTATTAGCAACCGTTTTGGTTTCAGGGGATACGGCAATGGTCACATCGGGAGATTATCAACGTTACTTTGAATTGGATGGGGTGCGTTACGCCCATATCATTGATCCGGTTACCCTGTATCCGGCAACACGATATACATCGGTCAGCATCCGTACAGCGGATTCGGGACTGGCAGACTATCTTTCGACAGTCTTTTTTATTGCGGATGAAACAGAGGCACAACAGATTCTGGCAAACTATGCGGATGCCGGTGTGGATGTCATCTGGGTGGATCAGCAAATGAATGTCATGTCCACTCCGGGAATCAAGCCGGACATTGAACTGGTGCCCTAACCGAATTCTGTAAAACGCTCTGTCCCTCACGAAAAGTATTAGCGTTCACTAAGGAAGAAGCGTTGATATGCTCTGTCCACCTTATCCGCGATAGTTTCATTCTTGTGTGACAGATTTACTCTTGTGCGATAGTTTCTCATCTTGCACGATGGGGCTTATTTTTGTGCGATAGTTTATTCTTGCGCGATTTAACATAAACTTAACCGAATACATGGCATGAATTTCATCTTCTCCTCGTATCCTATGGACGGTACACAGAAACAAGATGGTACACGAAAACAGGAAGAGAAAATCAGCAAGAAAAGAAGAGGTGGTAGAGAATGAAATCGACCATGAAAAAAGTATTCGGCATCGTATTGGCATTGGCGTTAATTGTTACGTTGACGGCGTGCGGTGGCAAAGACAAAAAAGAGGACGGATCGTCTCCGGTATCGGAGAATACCGCAGCAGAGAACACAGAAGCTGCCGAGACCGCTTCGGAAGCTGCCGAAGAGGGAAAAGGTGAGGATGTGTATTCCGGCTTAAAAGGACAGATCAGTGCCTCCGGTTCTTCGGCGTTAAAGCCGTTGGCGGACAAAGCAGCAGAAGCCTTTATGAGTAAGGCAAGCGGCGTTGCGATTACCGTGAATGCCGGCGGTTCAGGACAAGGACTTAAAGACGTTGCGGCAGGAACGGTAACGCTTGGTATGTCGGATGTCTTTGCAGAAGATAAGGTAGAAGCGGAACAGGCGAAAGATTTGGTGGATCACAAGGTTTGCATCATCACCATGGCACCGATTGTCAACGAAAAGAATACGGTGGAGGATCTTACGCAGCAGCAGATGATCGACATCTTCTCCGGAAAAATCACGAACTGGAAAGACGTTGGCGGAAAAGATCTGCCCATCATGCTGATTACGCGCCCGTCATCCTCCGGTACACGCGCACTGTTTACGAAATTTGCCCTGAAAGGAACCGAAGAAACGACGGGATCCATGGAAACGGATAATTCCGGCGAATTGCTGCAGAGCGTCAAGCAAAATGAAGGTGCCATCGGCTATGTTGCACTGTCTTATCTCATCGGCGACCAGGGTAAGGGCGTGAAAGCACTCAAAATGGACGGCGTTGAACCGAATTTGGAAAACACCTACAGCGGAAAATATCCGGTGTGGGGTTATGAGCATGTGTACACCAAAGGAGAAGCCACGACACCGGCAAAAGAGTTCCTGGATTACTTCATGGGTGAGGAATTCGGCAAGAACATCGAAGAGATGGGCTACGGCGTATCGTCCAAACTTGCTCCGGAAGCTATGACCGGACATGATACGCCTTCAAAATAACGCACGTCTCCTTCCGACATCCGTTTGTCGGAGGAAAGAACGGACAATCAGGAAAGGAGGCATTGCGAAAAGCGGTTTCGCAATGCCTTTTTCTTCACGGTACTTGAAGGAGACAAGACGTGCTTAAGACAATAAAACAAGAACAGGCGGAAAAAGTGCTGCCGAAGCGAATAAGACAGCGCACACCGTTTGGAGAAAAAGTCCGTCGAGAATTTTTGGGTCGTGGGTTCGTGACGGTCATGGGATTTTTGATCATCTTCATTACGATTGCACTATTAACATTTCTTTTGGTGCGGGGAACGGCTTCCTTTACGCAGTTCCGGCACAGCGTGCTGGACTTTTTAACCGATGCGACCTGGGCGCCGACCGATTCATTTAACAAACCGGGCGAGGGGCACATTGGCGCAGCGGTATTTCTTTTCGGCTCGCTCCTGACGTGCGGATTAGCGATTCTTCTGGCAACGCCTTTTTCACTTGGTGCGGCGATTTTTATGACGGAAATTGCACCATGCGCAGGGAAGAAATTCTTTCAGCCGGCCGTGGAAATCTTTGTCGGCATCCCCTCCATTGTCTATGGCTGGGTAGGCTTGACGGTGTTGGTGCCGTGGATTCGCGATACCTTAAAGGCGCCGGTGGGAGGCTATTCTGTTTTTGCAGCTGTCATCGTTTTGACGGTGATGATTTTTCCAACCATTACCACCTATATCACCGATACCCTTCGCGGCGTGCCGGACAGTTATCGTCAGGCTGCCTACGGCATGGGTTCCACACGCTGGCAGGTGATAAAAAACGTCGTTATTCCGGCATCGCAGACCGGCATCTATACCGGTATCATTCTCGGTTTGGCGCGTGCTTTTGGGGAAGCATTGGCAGTGTCCATGGTGATTGGACGAACGCGGCTATTTCCCCAGAGTATTCTTCATCCGACCGCAAACATTACAGGGATTCTTGCCTCCGATATGGGAAACACCATTGACGGAAGCGAGGCGAATATGGCGTTGTGGAGTCTGGCACTTCTGTTGATGCTGATTTCCATTCTGTTCATCGCACTCATCCATTTCCTCTCCGGGAAACAAAAAAGCAAATTGGCTAAGGAGCAAAACGTCGGAAGAAAGACGCAAAAGGATGAGCCTTTATGGGAAGAGGAGGTGGCAGGATGAAGGAGCGTATGCGTTCGCGTATTGTACGCGCAAAACGAGTGGATCGCCTGATGACGGTGTTGTTTACCGCAGTGGGCGGATTCTTTCTCGTGTTCATCTTGTTTCTTGCCGGCTATATTATCATCGATGGGCTGATGAGCTATTTTCCGGGCATCCTTTCGTTTTCCGCCAAGGGCATCGGGAATCAGTTGTTTAACACGATTTATCTGTTGTTCCTTTCTCTGCTATTTAGCTGTCTTGTGGGTGTTCCGGCAGGAATCTATATGGCGGAATACGCCGGAAAAGGCAAATCTGCCGAAATTGTACGTATGAGCATTGAATCGCTTTCGTCGTTGCCTTCGATTGTCATTGGCTTGTTTGGCTATCTCGTTTTTGTACAGAGTGTTGGAGCAAGTTGGAATCTGCTTGCCGGCGCCGTGACGGTTTCCCTTTTGAGCATTCCGCTCATCACGACATCGACAGAGGATGCCCTTCGTGCCTTGCCTCCGCATTTTGTCGAAGGGAGCATGGCACTTGGCTCTACACATTGGTACGCCATCGTGCATACACTTTTGCCGGCAGCGCTTCCCCGTATTGGTTCGGGCATTATCTTAGCCGCCGGTCGTGTGTTCGGCGAAGCGACTGCGCTTATGTATACCGCCGGCATGTCCACGCGCATCGACTGGACGAACTGGGATTTGACTTCTCCGCTCAATGCACTAAATCCCATGCGCCCCGGAGAGACGCTTGCCTTGCATATCTGGGTTATGCGTTCCGAAGCAGTGGATCCCAACAGTGCCAAAATTGCTAACTTTTCCGCAGCGATTTTAGTCATCGTCGTGCTGCTCTTTTCGCTCACGGCGCGAAAGATGGTTCGCCATATGAATAAGAAACAAACGGGCAGCGAGGCGAAATAGCACCCTTCGTTAATCCAGAGGACATAAAGGAGAGTAGAAAACGCGTATGGAAAAGACACAACAGCCTTATAAATTTGAAATTTCCAAATTGAATTTTTACTACGGCACATTTCAGGCGCTCAAAGGCATTGATATGAAAGTGAAAGCGAATCGCATCACCGCATTCATTGGACCATCCGGATGTGGAAAATCCACCTTTCTCAAGACGATGAACCGAATGAACGACCTCATCCCCGATACGCATGTGGAGGGAGCCTTGTGTTTGGATGGCAAAGACGTTTATCAAGACATGGATGCGTTGGAATTGCGCAAGCGTGTAGGCATGGTTTTTCAACAACCGAATCCCTTTCCAAAGAGCGTGTACGACAATGTGGCATACGGACCGCGCATAAACGGGATAAAAGACCGTGCGACGTTGGATGCGATTGTGGAACGAAGTCTGAAACAGGCGGCGATTTGGGAGGAAGTAAAAGATCGTCTGCATAAAAGTGCGTTAGGGCTTTCCGGTGGGCAGCAGCAGCGTCTTTGTATTGCGCGTACACTGGCAGTCGAACCGGAAGTGATTCTGTTCGATGAACCGACGTCTGCGTTAGATCCGATTTCGACGACAAAAATTGAAGATCTGCTGTTTGCCTTAAAAAAGGAGTATACGATTCTTATCGTCACGCATAACATGCAGCAGGCGACGCGCATTGCGGATGAAACAGGATTCTTTTATTTGGGCGAACTCGTTGAATTTGGGGATACCGTACAGATTTTTGAGAATCCGCGTTATGAACGCACGGAACGGTATGTAACCGGTCATTTTGGATGATGTGCTATGCCAACGGAGGAACACGATGCGTAATAATTTTGAAAATAAATTGGAAGAACTTAACGCAAATTTAGTGGAAATGGGGAAAATGGTTAATCAGTCGCTTTCTTTCGCCCTAGGTGCGTTGACGAGCAAGGAAGAAGTGCATATAACCTATGTGTTGCAACAGGAGGAAAAAATCAATCAATTTTCCTCGGCCATCGAACAGCAGGCATTGCTGCTTTTGCTCAAAGAACAGCCATTAGCACGTGACTTTCGGTTTATCTCTGCAGCGATTCGCATGAATACCGACCTCGAACGCATTGGGGATCAGGCAGAAGACATTGCTGTGTTAGTCCAACAGATGCTGACATTCGGGTATCGGGAAGCGAATCTCGGCAGCCTGCAAAAAATGTCGGAAATTACGCAGACTATGGTATCAGATGCGGTGCGTGCCTTTGTAGAAGGCGACAGTGCGCTGGCGTATCGGGCAGCGGCGATGGATGATGCGGTGGACGAGTTGTTCATGCAGGTTCGTGAAGAAATTATTTCCGAAATTCGAGAGGAAACCATAGAGGCGAATGTAGTGATTGATCTGCTCATGATTGCGAAATATCTGGAACGCAGCGCCGATCATGCCCAAAACATTGCCGAAGCCGTGGTATACTCGATAACGGGAGCAATGGAAAAATTTAGTTGAACTTTTGCCGCCCGCTTTTCCGGACGGCTTTTTGCATCGTGAGGATGGCATGAAACCGATATATATTGTCGAAGACGATCAAAATATTCGTGAATTGATTTGTTATGCGCTGAGTAACAATGGCTATCGGGCGCGCGGATTCACGGACGCGAAAACGCTTTATGAGGCGTTGGACAGCGACGAAATGCCCATTCTGTTTTTACTGGATATCATGTTGGAGGGAGAAGACGGTTATTCCATTTTGTCCACGATTCGCCAACGTGTCGATACCAAAGATACTCCGGTCATTATGGTTACGGCGAAGACGAGTGAATTTGAGAAGGTGCGTGGCTTGGATATGGGGGCGGACGACTACGTGACAAAGCCCTTTGGCGTAATGGAATTGCTGAGCCGTGTAAAAGCGGTTTTGCGCCGCTATCACGACAGCGACGAGTCTTGTCTTCTGATGCACAAGGAAATTGTGATGAATCCGAAGAAACGGGAGACGCTTGTGGACGGCAAAGCTGTAGATTTGACATATAAAGAATTTGAGTTGCTTTCCTATCTATTGCGCAATATGGACGTGGTTCTGTCGCGCGACAGCATCATGAATACGATTTGGGGATACGATTACGCCGGAGAAACCCGCACGGTGGATGTGCATATTCGTGCTTTGCGTCGTAAACTTGGTGAGGCAGGCAAGTATATTCAGACCGTTCGCAATGTCGGTTATAAACTGAGCAAAGAGGCGTAAGCGAAGCGGAGGATGAATCATGAGACGAACGATATGGCGTCGTTTTGTATTGGCAGGAATGATTTTTGCCGGCATTTCCTCGCTGATATGCATTGGACTTTTGCGCGTTGCTTTGCCGAAAAGCAGCATAGAACAGCGTATTCCGCTGACGATAGGCGTTATCGTGGTGCTGTTCATCACCGCGCTTTTGTTGTCCGCTATCTTCACGCAACGCATCTATAACGAAAGTTTGCGCCCTTTGCGCCTGATGGTGCGCTATTGGAACGACCTGCTTTCCGGAAAGGCGGCCGATGCTTTTTCTGTACCGGAGGCGGAAGAAATGCTTGCCGGCCTGTTAGACACCGAAGAGGAACGACAACAGTTTTTTCAACAATTGGCGAATGTGCGCGAGAATGAAACGATGCGGCGACAATTTTCGGCGAATGTCAGTCATGAGCTGAAAAGTCCGCTGACCTCCATCAACGGCTATGCGGAGCTGATTGCTTCCGGCATGACAAATTCGGAAGATACACGCCGCTTTGCCGAGATCATCCATCGCGAAGGCGTGCGCCTGTTAAATATGATAAACGAGATTATTCAGCTTTCTCAATTCGACACGGGCTATTCCGATTTTGACCTACGCGAAGAGGTGGATCTTCATGCGGTGCTGCGCGAAGAAATGACATCCCTTTCTTCCATGGCGGAAAAACGCCATGTGCGCTTAGAATGCGACGTGGCGGGGGAAGGAGAATCCCAGCGCATTCTGCTTTACGGCAACCGGCGTTTGCTGGCGGATGTGTTGCGCAATCTCTTGAGCAACGGCATCAACTATTCCAAGCCGAATGGCGGTTACGTCTTGACAAAGATACGTCAAGACGAACACAATGTAAGCATCATTGTGGAAGATGACGGGATTGGCATTGCACCGGAAGACCAAAAGCGCGTATTTGAACGTTTTTTTACGGCGGATCCGGGCAGATCACGTGCCGCAGGCACGGGAACCGGATTAGGGCTTTCTTTGGTGAAACATATTGTTCGGGCGCATGAGGGGATTCTTCGCTTGGACAGTGAACCGGGGAAAGGGTCGCGGTTTTCGATTCTCCTGCCGCGTGAGGCGAAAAACGCCGAATCC
>QWCB01000216.1_pt1 | contig 83487 bp, 63 predicted proteins | sample 1972511 | NCBI WGS metagenome assembly QWCB01 (sample SAMN09866719, study PRJNA288562) | Human gut metagenome isolate term5_stool, whole genome shotgun sequencing... | isolation source: gut | host: Homo sapiens | place: USA: California | reverse complement strand
AGAAGGGACGTGGACATTCGCAGGCTACGACGAAGACGAAAAGACGATCGCGGGAGCGGATGCGAAGTTCATAGGGACCTGGAACTTCACGCCGAAGACTCCTGCAACACCGCAGTCTATCCTTGTAAAGAAAATTGATTTTCTAACCGGTCAAGGTGTAGAAGGCGCCGAATTTGGTCTTATGAAGACCAGTGGTGGCGGCCAGGGCGGTAGTGCTGGCGCTCCTGTTCGACCGCGACTGAAATCTCTCCTGGAAACGATGGAGGCCGCCCGTCCAGACAGTGTGGCGGAGCGTATAACTTCAAAACAGGCGGAGCTTAAGACTTTAAAAGAACAGCTTGCACAATTGCAGCAGACAATCGCTCAGGAAGAAGGCAAAGTGCCGGAAGAGTCTGAGCCGGTGCTCACTGCTGGTGAAGTTAATGTTACGAGTGGTTCAGTGCTCACGGAAGAGCAAATTGTATCTGCGATTACCCTGAATGGAGAAGCTCTTCCCGAGTCTGTTCAGGTCCTGATTGATGACTCAGGTTTGAGCACAACTGAAGCGGGTATCTATACTGTGCATGTTACACTCACGTTTGAAGATTCCAGCATAAGGATAATCGATGTAACCGTTGTGGTAACAGAAGGTGCTGATGCTTTAAATAGTGAAGGTGCTGATGCTTTTAATAGTACTGATGGTATTGATAGCATAGAGGGTAATGATATTCCGGATGAAGATTCAGGTCTTGAACCTGATCCTGAATCAACCCCGAATCCTGATCCCTTAGCTGATCCGCAAACAGAGAGCGGACAGGATGAGGTCACCAGCATTGACCCTCAGGAACCCCAGGCCTTTAATGGCGTCAGGCTTTGCTTTACCGCTGCAGAAATGAGCGACTTAAAAGCGAAAATGGCGGCTCTTGAGGCAGAAATTGCTGTGCTGGAAGAACAAATTGCTGAAGACACGGCGCAACTTAGTGACCGAAAGGAAGCTCTTGCTCAGGCACAGATTCAACAGACTAACCAAAGTGATAGCCTGAAGACTTCATTGACTTTACTGGGCTACACGGACGAACAAATCAGTGCCTGTTGTGATCCTCAGACTGGTTTGATGCAGAGTTACCTGCTCAGCCCTGATCAGGTGAATGAGTTGATGCCGACTGATATTGGTACGCTGGCAGAGCTTGAAACTCAAATTGCGACTTTGCAGGCAGAAACGCTTGAACGGGATGCCTACGAGGCTCTGCGTCAAAGTCTGGAGACAGCAATGGAGGCGCAACCTGTGGAACGCATGATCATGTATGCTCCGACACCTGGAAATGGTTTAACTCCCATCGCTACAGGCAAAACTAATGCGCGTGGCGAGCTGCTCTTTGATAATCTGGAGCCTGGCTCATATCAAATCCAGGAGTTAAATGCGGCTGCAGGCTACGTGCCTCTTACAGGCGTAGATGCGATCTGGCCGAAGGATACGCAAGGCAATCCGGCTTCCGTCGTTGTTGACCAGAATGGTGAACAAGTCGTTATTCAAGTCGTCAATAAACCTTATGTCAATGTTCATGAGGATCCATTGAGTCCGATGCCAGACGGCTATGTCCGTATTGTCTTCGATGCGACTGAGGATGGTACGACGGACGGCAAACATCGATACACTGTGATAGATGTGCTGGAGGGTCTGGAATGGAACGATCCGAAGGTCACGGATCATTTCCCCGGTAATGCGCGTCCAAATAGCGGTGATAAAGCTTTCGATAAATGGGGAGCTGATATCCCGACCAGTGGCCCGGTAATGAACTCTGTCTTCGTGGCGTCATATAAAGGAAGCCCCGTAACGCCTCCTGTACCGGTTAAACCGACGAATGAACCAGATACGGGAAAACTCACCGTTATGATGCCTTTGCGTACACAGCCAACAGTGACGGAATTGGTTCCCGTTAAACCCGTTCGCACTGTGGTGAACTTACCAAGAACAGGTTCGGCACAGACCTCAACTCATGTCTTCGGTCTCATAGCGGCAGTGTTGGGTGCAGCCCTGCTCGCATATAGCAAACGTCTGCGTTGATGTCTGAAAATAGTGTCAAACTCTGTTGAGCATCTTTATTGGCCCCATCCGGATGAATGCCGGATGGGGCCCTTTCACATTCGAAAGTTTTCACAATTGGGGTCATAAACCCAATATCTGTAGTAAGGGGCAAGCAGGCGATAAACTGCTATAATTGAGCAGAAAGGCGGTCACTATGTCAAAAGAAATCAAATTAAATCGTTTTCATCTGGCAGAGGGTGTGAAGCCTCTGCTTCTCGTCGTCATGGATGGTGTGGGCTGGACCACCCAGGATCATGGCAATGCGGTTCTCCATGCGAATATTCCCACACTGCGTGCCCTGGCAGAAAAAGGGCCTTTCCGTACCCTCAAGGCTCACGGCACGGCTGTAGGCCTGCCCGGCGATGGCGATATGGGCAATTCCGAGGTCGGCCATAATGCGCTGGGCAGTGGCCAGATTTACGCTCAGGGCGCCAAGCTGGTCAATCTCTCGCTTGAAGATGGGAGCATTTTTCAGTCGGATTGCTGGAAGCAGCTCATCGCTCATGTGGGTGCAAAGGGAACGCTGCATTTTCTTGGCCTGCTCTCCGATGGCAATGTTCACTCTCACATCAGGCACCTGGAGGCCCTGATGACTCAGGCCAAGAAGGAAGGGGTCAAACGCGTTGCGGTGCATATCCTTCTGGATGGCCGTGATGTCGGCGCGCAGACTTCGCTGACTTACATCGATGAGCTTGAAGCTTTTATGGCCGAAATCAACGATGAGGATTTCTCAAGTTTTATCGCCTCCGGCGGCGGTCGTATGCTCATCACCATGGACCGCTACGAAGCAGACTGGGCTATGGTTGAAAAGGGTTGGCACACCCACGTTCTGGGTGAGGCTCCGGAGTTTGCCTCGGCCCGTGAGGCCATTTTGGCGGCCCGCAAAGCCGATCCTGAAATTTCTGACCAGTACCTCCCGGCTTTCGTGGTGGCCCGCGACGGCAAAGCTCTGGCCCCGGTGAATGACGGCGATTCCTTTGTCCTCTTTAATTTCCGCGGTGACCGTGCTCTGGAGATTTCCCGGGCGTTTGAGGGAGGACCTGAATTTAAGGCCTTTGACCGTGTCCGAGTGCCGGATGTTTTCTATGCCGGGATGCTGGAGTATGATGGCGATTTACATATTCCGAAGCATTATCTCGTCAGTCCTCCGAAGATCCGCTATACCTTGTCAGAGCAGTTGATTGCGCACGGGATAGCCGAATATGCGGTCTCAGAAACCCAGAAATACGGCCATGTGACCTACTTCTGGAATGGCAATCGCCTGGAGAAGTTCAGCGAAGAGCTGGAGGACTGGGAAGAGATTCCCAGCGACCTGGTGACTTTCGACAAGAAGCCCTGGATGAAGGCCTATGAGATTACCGAAAAACTCATAGCGGCGATGGAGCAGGGGAAATACGGCTTTATTCGCTGTAATTTTCCCAACGGCGATATGGTCGGCCACACGGGAAGTTACGATGCAGCTGTCATTGCCATCGAAACGGTTGATCTCTGCCTGGCCAGACTGGAGGCCGCCTGTGACGCGGCGGGCTACAGCATGATGGTGCTGGCCGATCACGGCAACTGCGACGAGATGGAGATGCCGCGGAAAAATGACAGTGACCCGATCGTGCCCAAGACCTCGCATACCCTGGCGCCGGTGCCTTTTGCACTCTACGGCGTGGAGGGTGTGAGTTTCAGAGAGGGTGATTTTGGCCTGGCCAATGTGGCAGCCACTGTCGCCGACCTGCTGCGTATTGAGCCGAACGAGCACTGGGAACCTTCGACCATAGAGATCAAATAAGTTTTACAGCTGCCCGGCTGCGCTGTTCTCTTTAACGTGAATCTGCTAAGATAAGCAAAAGTTTATCGCGCGGTTTTGGGCTGCAAGCACCTGTCAGAAACAGGCCATGTGATTCTTTGAGCGCCGCGACAGGATTGAGGTGTTTTGAAATGCCACAAAATAATCAGTTTCCCCGACATGCACAAAAGGGTGGAAATGGCCCTTATCAAGCTTATCAGCAGCAGGCTGGAGGCGCTGGACAGGTGCCTCCTGAGGCTCGGCGAAACAGCAGAGAACAACCGCTGCGTGCTCCTGAAAGAAGCGGCTATACTATGCCGGGGTTTGTTCCGCCGCAGCTTGCGCGTTCCGGACCTCAGAATAGTCATGGTGGTAGTCGGCATGAGGACTATGCCAGTTCATATGCTGCGCAGGCCAATGCGTACAGCGATGCGTATCAGCAGAGAATGCAGCCCGCTCCTTATGAAGATTCTTATGGGCGTGCGTCTGCAGCCCAGGGAAGCTTTGATCCCTATGCTGATCCTTATGCCGATCCCTATGGTCAGCCTGCTGCACAGGGGACTTATGACCCTTACGCGGAGCCTTATGGGTCGCAGGCTGCCTCGAATCGTTACGCAGATCCATACGATTCCTATGCGGATCCATACGCCGATCCCTATGCTGATCCTTACCAGCGTGATGCTTATGGCGGAGGGGCTTATAACAACACCCTGGGTGGGGACCCCTATGAGTCCTATCCACAAAAAAGCGCTTTCAGCAAGTGGATACCCACGATCCTTTCGGGAGTCGTTTTCCTTGCCTGTGTGATTATGCTCCTGCTGCTCCTGCGTTAGTGGTTTTGCAGCTCTCAATCTTCCGGAGGCCGGCGCATGATGCAGTCTCACGTCCAGCAGCGACATCTCAGCGCCTTTGATTTTTTTCGCGCTCTCTTTTTGCTCGGGGTCTTTTTCTTTCATTTGGACCGCGGGCATTTTCCTTATGGATATTTAGGAGTTGTGGGCTTCTGCTGTCTGGCCGGCTTTTTAAGTATGCGCGCCCTTGTACTGGAAAAAGAGGGTCGGCTGCCCGCACGGACGATCAGAAAAAGCCTTCTCAGCCGTATCGGGAAACTCTGGCCACCGCTGCTCCTGATGCTGGTGACGGTTGCCATCCTCATGGTCGTTTTCTTCCCGGCTTTCCTTGATAATTTCGGGCAGCAGCTGCGGTCATCGGTCCTGGGATATAACAATATCTGGCAGATTATTCATGGCGAATCGTATTTTGAAGGACAGGGTTACCTTAAACCCCTGACGCACCTCTGGGCCCTTTCGCTGGAGATGCAGTTTTATCTGCTCTTCATCCTTTTCGTTCGCAGCAGCTACAGAAAAGACTATAAAGCTTTCTGGATCTGCGAATTTCTACTGATTTCTGTTCTCTCCTATGTCGCTTTGCTGCTCTTTGACGAACCTGGTATGGATCCGACTCGCGTGTATTATGGCCTCGACACGAGGCTTTTCAGCTTTACCCTGGGCAGTGCGGGCGCGCTTATGGCCGTCAACAAAAAAGCTGCTGAGGCTGAGCCGGAAAAAAGAAGTTCCGGCCATCGTCGCGATGGCGTACTGCTTTTCCTCACCCTCCTGCTGATTGCCGCCTTCTTTTTGCCTGTCGATAATGCCCTCATGATTCGCTATGGCCTCATGATCTACAGCCTTCTCTGTACGGCAGTGCTCTGTCTGAGCTGCCGGGGCGGAGCCCTTTTTGAAAAAATCGGTCGCTGGGCTCCTGTCGCGGGTCTGGCTCGCCGCAGCTATGGCCTCTATCTCTGGCATTTTCCTTTTTTTGCGCTCAGCGAGCGTTTCCTTGCCAATGTGCAGATGCCGTTGCTGCTTTTTTATGCCTTTGAAATCAGCGGAGCCCTCTTTATCAGCGAGCTGGCCTACATGCTCAACGACGCCCTTTCACGGCAAACATCCTCAAGGACGAAACGCACGAGCGAAAGTGCATCCCCCATCAGGTCCAAAGCTGAATTCCCAAATGGCAAAAAAGCTGTGCCGGACTCTGTTGGGGCGGGAAGCTTAGTTGGCGAGAGAAATCCGCTTTCACGACCTAAACTCCTGCAACGTGTTTTATCGCTGCTTCTGGCCATCGTGCTGCTCACCCTGCCCTGGCAGGAAGTCTATCGTCTGCGCGGCGGCGAGGATTTTCGCAGGATCGAAGCCCAGCTGGAAGAACGGGAGTCGATCCTGGCCGAGAAGCGAAAAGGACTCCGTGAAGCCGCAGAAGGCGGTCGGGGAGCTTTAAGCGAGGCCGAAAAAACGGAGGAGCAGCAGGGAGCGGAAGAGGGACCTGCCGTGAAGCAGAATCACGAAAACAGCCCTTTATCCGGAAACAGCGAAATTCGCCCCGGAGAAACACGAAAACAACCAGCAGACGGGACAGAGCCTACGGAAGGAAAGCCTGCTGCGACCGCAAAGAATGTCAGATCTATCCCGAACAGCAAACCCACGGGGCCCAACGGGCACCCTCTGCGCGGGCGTTTAAAGCTTCCGCCAAAGCCTGAACTCAGTGAAGAAGAGCAGTGGAACCTGGAAGCTGTGGAAAAAGATATCACAGCTTTTGCGGAGTATGGCGAGGCCTGGAAAATTGATTTAAAAGATTTTGAGCGCTATCGTCACCTTCCGCTGAGCATGATAGGGGATTCGGTTTCGGTGATTGCCGGTTACGCTATGGATCCGTACCTTCCGGGTCTTTATCTGGATGCCAAATCCAATCGTCAGACCAATGAGGCGTTTACGCACTATCAAAGCCTTGTGCAGGATAAGATGCTCGGTGAGATGCTCGTCATGGCTCTGGGCACGAATGGCGACATTGATGAGGATAATCTCGAAGAGGTCTGGAAGGCTCTCGATGGTAAGCCCATGCTTTTACTCACCATCGTTTTGCCCTATGCAGGCCAGGAAAAAGAGCGCAATGATGCGCTGAGGCATTTTGCCAAAACCCACGATCAGGTTTGGCTGGTCGAGTGGAACCGCTATGCAAAAAGTCATCCGGAATTTTTCCAGGAGGATGCCATTCATCCTTCCACGGAAGGCTGCAAGGCCTTCTGCCAGCTGATTACAGCGAAGGTTATGGAAGTGCTGAGGCTCTATGAAGACAGCGCCTTGCTCGAAATAAAAAAAGCAAGTTAGAACTCTGTAAAATCATCCTGAATCTCTTTTTTGCATGCTCTGCTTTCATGTCATGCTGCGGCATTCATGTTATTATAAATATAAGATCTGGATTTATGTGCTACGGCTGCCCCTCCTGGGAATGTCCAGCCTGTGCAATAGATGAAGGATGAAGGAGGAAAAGAAAAGATGATGACCATGAATAAACGCTTTGCTAAGGCTTTCCTGGCTTTGGCTCTGAGCTTCCTGCTTTTAGTGGGAACGGGTCTGCCCGTCCATGCGGATCTTCTTGACGATGCCCTGGCGGCTGTCGACCAATCCATGGCTCAGGAAAAAGGAGGAGCAGAAGGTACCCTCAGCCTGAAACTCGATGCAGAATCGCAGCTTCCCGAGGAGATTCTGGAGATTTTGAACGCTCTCCGACTCAATTATAAGGTTCTCGCATCCGTTGGCTCAGATAAAGAGCTCAAAGCGGATTACGATCTTGAATTGACCCGCGAAGGGGCTGAAAAAAGTCTGCGCATTCATGCCTATTCCGTCAATGATGAAATTGTGATTGAAGTTCCGGGGATTTTGGATAAAGCCCTGCGGCTGAACGATCAGGCCCTGAAAAATCTGGCCGGACCGAAGAAAGCCGCCAGCATGGACAGCATGAATGAAGCGACTAAGCTTGGTCTTGACGCTTCAAGAATGTTTGTTCTTGCGGCGAAAGATATTCAGGAGCGCACCGCTCAGTACTGGGAAAAACAGGAAGACAGCGTCACGAATCTCACAGTGCAGCAGGTTACTGAGGCTTTGAATACGGAGTCCTACCTCGTTTCACCTGAAAATATGCCGGCCATGCTGCAGGAAGCGCTGAAGAGCCTCTCAGAAAACAAAGACCTGAGACAATTCTATGAAGCGATGCGTGCCGACGCTAAAACTGAGGCGGACGAGTTCGCTGAGGAAGAGACTGCACCTGCCGACGAATCAGACGAATCGACTGAACAAACTTCTGAAGAAATGGCTCCCGCTGAAACAGAAGCGGCAGCTGAAAGTGAAGAACCTGTCGAAGCCATGGGTGATGAACTCGAGGACGTTGACGAAGACATGGAAGAAGTTGAGAAGGCGATCGAGAACCTGCCCAGCTACGATGAACTGCTGGAAGGGCTCGGGGAAGAGCTGGCCAGTGAAGGCGAAGCCGTCGCACAGCCTCTCCTGCTTTCACTCTACAAGAGCAGTGAAGGTGAAAACCGCGGCTTGTCCCTGTTCTTCGGAGACAATCAGGAATACAAGTTCTATGCTGTTGAAACGGCTTTCCAGGCCAATCATGCCTTTGAACTGAGTTTCTATAACGAGCAAAAAGAAGGCCTGGAATTCAGCGGACAATATGTCATGAATGGTGAAGGCCTGGCCACTGGCGGTTTTGCCATGCTGGCGAATCATATGCCACTGCTTAGTGGTGACTACAGCGGCATGAAGCTGAATAACCCGGAGAACAAGAATGAGGCTTTCCTGAGCGGCACGCTGAATGCTCTTCTCGTCATTCCTGATGACGATGTCCTTGAGAATATGAGCACGGCCGAGGGTCGCTCGCTCGAAGCCATGAAATCGCAGATGTCCTCTGTGCAGCAAGCCCCTCCCAAGACGACCGTCAAGATTCAATATCTTGGTGAGCTGAAAGAAGATGGCACGCAGCACATGGAGATCACCTTTGTTCCTCAGATCGAAGGTAGCGAGTTCAAGATTACTCTGCTGATCGATAACAAGCCCCTTAAAGTCGAAGATAGCGATTTCCGCAGCGACTTCCCGGAAAACGCTTACGACCTCTCAAATTCTGAGGATATGTCTGCTCTCAGCTCCAACTCTGAGCTCATGCCCAGGCTGATGGAAATTCTCCAGAGCCTTGGTCTGGATACACTCATGGACGCTGGCAGCGACATGGACGATATGGATGAGATGTACGACGACATGTATGACATGGACGATATGGACGAAGAGAGCGAGAGCGATGCTCTGCTTCCAACGGAGATGGAATCCGAAGAGGCTGAAATTCCTGCGGAAACGACCGTTGTCGCACCCTGATCTCAGCTGTTGACCGGCCCCATTCGGATTGCCTCCGAATGGGGCTTTTTCAAATCCGGAGGAAAGAGGGGCACAGTGTTAAAGGAGAATAGACCTTATCTTTCGATTAAGGCGCTGGATAAGCGGCTTGGCTCCCGTGAAGTGCTGAAAAATCTCAGTCTGACAGCAAATAAAGGAGAGTGCATTGGCATTTCCGGCCAGAATGGCTCGGGCAAAACGACCCTGATGAAAGTTCTGGCTTCTGTGCTGCAGGCCGACGGCGGGGAGCTTTCTCTGGGCGGCTGTACGCAGCCCTTCTCCAGCCTCTGGCGTGCTCAGACTTCCTGGGTTCCTCAGGAGATTGCCCTTGATCCTGAGCTGACGGTTCTGGATAATCTGCGTTACTGGGCGGCTCTCAGCCTTCAGGATGCGGCCTCGCGTCATGCTTTTATAGAAAACAGTTCGAAAGACCCTTTGATTCAATCTTTCCTGAAGGCGAAGGCCAGAAAGCTTTCCGGCGGCATGGCGAGAAGAGCCAATCTCGCGGTTTCTCTTTGTGTGACAGATGGCCTTATTCTTCTTGACGAACCTTTTGTCGGGGCAGATCAGGAAAGTTCGGAGCTTATGGAAGCCAGAATACTCGAACTCAGAAAAAATGCCTGTATCCTTCTGTCCTCGCATGAGCCGGGGCGTCTTGAACGTCTCTGTACCCGGGTGGAGCGACTGGAAGATGGCCATTTTTCAAGTGGGGCTGAACTGTGATCAGACTTCGGCAATTCTTCGTCTGCCTCAGGCATGATTTGAAGCGCTATGCGCCCGGCATGATCCTGCTCTTTCTGGTCTCGGCTCTTTTTCTCTCAGCTCTGACTTCGGTGCTGCTGAGCCAGGATAAGCCCTCGGAGGAGCAGGAAAGTGCAAGTGCAGGAGGCCTGCCTGACTTCTTGCGTTATCGGGTGTCTCTCATCACGCAGGAGGATAACCCTTTGCTTGTCCTGGTGCTGAAAAAGCAGCTGGAGGACTTTGCTTTTATTGATGAGGTTTATCTGGAAGACGAAATGACGGCTGAAAAGCGCCTGGCTGAAGGGGAGACGCTCATGCTCATGAAACTCCCTGAGGGCTTTCTCTCCAAGGTGGGGACGTCCATGACCGACGAAGCTGTCTTCGTTCACCTGAGCGAAGAGATGCCGGAGGAGAGCCTGCGGCTGAGGCCGCTCCTGCTCAATACGGCAAGAATGCTCTCCCATCTTCAGGCCGCGGCCCTGAGCTGGCAGGAGCTGTATACCCAATATACCGGGGATGAGAAGAACTCCTGGCCGAAACTGACTGAACTTGTTTTTCGCGAGCTGAACCTTTTCAGTATGCGCCACGGCATGATTCGCAGTGAGGAGATGAACCCCTATATTGGGCCGGTCTATTATCTTGCCTCACTTCTCCTCCTTTTATGCCTCATCCCCGGCATGCTTCTTCTCGATATTCGCGGTCGGGTGATTCACAGTTCCATGGGCCAGCGGCAAGCGCATCTGGGCGCAGCTGTTCCGGCACTCCTCAGTCATAGCTTCCTGGCCCTGCTCTATGCCTTCTTTTTGCTTCTGCCTTTCGCCTGGCTGTGCCTGCGCCTCGATGGAAAGGCTCAGTTGATGACGCTGGCCCTCCTGTCGTTCTGCCTGCTCCTGACCAACTTCCTCTATGCCGCTACAGCGGCTCTGCTCCCGCTGCGGCCAGGCAGCCGGGCGGCTTTTTCCTGGCTGGGTCTTTTGCTCCTGCTCTTTTTTTCGGGGGCTCTTTACCCCCTGGAGCTTTTTCCCAAAAACCTGAGTCGTTTGCTCAGCCTGAGCCCTTTGGCTCCGGCCATGGAAAACAGTCTGCTGTTTTTTTCCGGCCTGATTTACCAGCAGAGTGTTTCGCTGAATTGGCTGAGCCTGATCTCCCCGGCGCTCCTGCCCCTGGCGATTCTTGTCTGGGGAGAAAAGAAGAGGAGGCGAGCCTGATGCGATGTCTTAACCTCATCTGGCTGAAAATGAAAAGCCTGAGCGGCAAACCTGCTGCTCTTATCGCCTTCGTGCTCTTGCCCCTCCTGCTAAGCCTGCCTGCTGGCCTCGCTATGCGGGGTAATGAGGCTTCCGGACTGATCCTTGGCTGCGTCGATCTTGCCCAAAATGAAGACAGCCGACAATTCGTCTCCTGGCTGCTTTCGGGTGGGGTCCACTGGAAAGAATTCGACGAAGAAGGCGGCAAAAGAGCGCTGGGACGCGAGGAAATTGCGGCATTGCTGAGAATTCCCGAAGATTTTGATGCGGCGAAGAAGCCTGCGCTCGTCCTGGTTTCCGGTTCTGCCCATAAGGCCCTGGGGCTCGTCCTCGAGGAGAGCACCATTGCTCTTAATCCCTTGTTAGCAGAATCTTTACTGGAAAACAGTCTGTTGAGCGTGGGTCAGCAAGTGGGGATCAGCGAAGAAAAAGTGAAAGCGGATTTCCGTGCGGAGCTTCAGAGAAAAGCGGAAACAGCCTTTGGCATCCACATGAAGATCGAAGGGTCCGAGACCAATTCGGCAGCCCAGCCGCTGCTTTTTATCCCTGAATACAATATTGAGCTGCTCTTTCTCTCCCTCTTTGCAGTCCTGGGGCGTTTTGGCCTCGCCGAACGCAGTCAGCGTGAAAAAGTTCGAAGGCTTCCCGGAGGCTTATTCCTCGATAGCTTCAGCGAGATTCTGGCGCTGCTTTTGCTCGGCTTCGCGCAGATCAGCCTCCTTAATCTTGGATTCCACATCTTTTTCCCAGAGGCCGAAATCCCGCTGCAAAACCTTTTTATCCTGCTCATCTATCTCCTGAGTCAGTTGGCTTTTACCTCACTCACAGGTCTTTTCCCGTCGCAGCGGCGCATGATGGTCGCCTTATTGCTCCTGATCTTTTCGGCCTGTGCCGGTGGGTGCTTTTTTCAGCTTCCTGCAGTCTATGTGCGGCGTTTCGGCCAATACTTTCCACATGGCTGGGCCCTCTATACCATGCAGGGAATGAAACTTGCCTCACCCCTCTTTGTGCTCGCCCTTTCCCTTTTACTGCTCTTCGTAGGTTGCCTCCTTTCCGCTCCCATAGAGCGGCAGGCAGCATAGACAGGGTTCTTTCCATATGAGAGAAGACCTGACAGGCCGCGAATAAAAGCGACTCTTGTGCTAAAATATAAAAGCAAGCTTTTTGAAAATAGATGATAAAAAATGTAAAAATGCAGAGAAAGGAATCTTATGAAAAACAAATCCAGAGTTTTACTGCTGACGAGTCTCCTGCTCATTATGAGCTTCATGATGAGCGCCTGCAGTATCATCTTCACTCCGCCGGTGAATGAACAGGGCAATGCTGAGGAAATGCAGAGCGTCCAGAGTGACAAGGCGACTGACGACGCGAACGCTGCAGAGACCCTTGCGGCGACAAGTTACCCGCTGACCGTTAAAGATAGCGCCGATCGCGAAGTCACCCTGCCCGATGAAGTCAAAAGCATCGTGTCTCTCGGGCCGAACATGACGGAACTGATCTTTGCTCTCGGAGCCCAGGATCGACTCAAGGGCAGAACCGATTACTGTGATTATCCTGAAGAAGTCAAAGGTATTCCTTCCATCGGCACGCTGATGGAGCCGGATCTGGAAAAAATTGCCGAAATTAAGCCGGATCTGGTCTTAGCCTCCACTCATGTGAGCGATGAAACCCTGGCAAAACTTGATGAACTAGGTCTGCCCACCCTCATGCTTTACGATAGTGAACACCTGGATGGCCTCTACGATATTATCCTCACTTTAGGGCATGTCCTTAACCTCAATGACAAGGCTGCAGCTCTCGAAAAATCTGTCCGCGAACGCATTGAAGCCGTGAAAGCGGCTGCACCCGAGCAGCGTCCCCGTGTGTATTATGTGGTTGGTTTTGGTGAGAGCGGAGATTACACCGCAGGTGGCAAGACCTTTGTCAACGATATTATTGAAGCGGCTGGTGGAGATAACATCGCTAAAGATATCGAGGGTTGGGAATATTCATCCGAAAAACTGGTCGAAGAAGACCCTGACGTCATCATTATCCCGTCATGGGCCGCAGAAGGCGATGGAGCCTTTGGCAAGACTGCGCCTTATACTGAGCTCACCGCCGTTAAAGAGGGGCGCGTTTTCGCGGTCGATAACAATGAGATTGACCGCCAGGGCCCGCGCAACGCGGACGCCGTGGAAAAGCTCGCCGAGCTTTTTGCCAAAGTGGCGGCGCCGGTTCACTGAAGATCTCAGTCTTTGAGCTGAAACACCGGAAATAAGCTATGAAAAAACGCCGACAAGTCCCGCTGAGCCTGATTTTGCTCCCGCTTGTCGGCGTTCTTTTTCTTTTGTCGCTTCTGGCCATTTCAGTCGGTTCTTCAAGACTGAATATTCAGGGAAGCTTTCAGATTATCGCCGAACGCCTGCCGTTCTTAAATCAATGGGTTCCGCGAGCAGAATGGGGAGACCAGTACCGCACGATCGTCTTTCAACTGCGTCTGCCGAGAATCCTTCTCTCCATTCTGGCCGGAGCGGGGCTCTCGGTTGTCGGGGCTGTCTTTCAGTCGATCTTTCGAAATCCGCTGGCTGAACCACATATTCTCGGGGTTTCCTCAGGTGCAGCTTTCGGTGTGACGCTGGCAGTGATCACGGGACTCAAGCCCACGGGCGTTGCCGGACTGGGCTCCATCAGCTTCATGGCCTTTCTGGGAGCCCTGATCACGGTCACTCTGGTCTACTTTATAGCAGGCGGAGACAGCGGGCAAAATGCCCCGATCAGTATGCTCCTGGTTGGTGCGGCCATGGGAACCCTGCTGTCCTCCTTAATATCGCTGCTCATGCTTTTTCATCACGATGAAATTGCCCGGGTGTATATGTGGACGTTGGGGTCTTTTTCGGCAGCCAACTGGGATAAAGTGCGTTTTCTGCTCATCCTTTCACTGCCCTGCCTGACTTATCTCCTGACTCAGGGCCGCAGTCTCAATCTTTTGCTGAGTGGAGAAGAAGAAGCCCTCAGCATGGGACTGGATACTGCAGCAGTAAGAAAACGCCTGATCGTCGTCTCTTCGCTGCTGGTGGCGGGAATTGTGGCGGTCAGCGGCATTGTCGGCTTCGTTGGTCTCATCATTCCCCAGTTTGTGCGCATGCTGAGACAGCATGATCTACGACGCCTTCTGCCGATCAGCCTGCTGCTTGGCGCGTCCTTTGTTTTACTCTGTGATACGGCCGCCCGGACCCTGCTTGCCCCGGTAGAGATCCCTGTCGGCATTATCACTTCCATTTTTGGTGTGCCCTATTTCCTTTCCGGACTGATTCTGCAGCGCCGCAGAGGCAGATTATAATGCACCAAAGGCTGAGTTTTGTGTCGTTTTTGGATTAGGAAGAAATGTCTGAGCCATGATCCCGTCGGAGAATAAAAGTTCTAAAATAAAAAGAGCAGAAGCTGAGAGCGCGGAGCCGCTGCTCCGTGTAGAACAGCTGTTCTGGCAGCCGGGGACCAGTCCGCGCCCAATCCTGAACGATGTCTCGGCCCAGATTAAAAAGCATCAGTTCTGCGCTCTGATCGGGCCCAATGGGGCAGGGAAGAGCAGCTTAATTAAAGCCATTCTTGGCTTTATTCGTCCACAGCGAGGAGAAATCTTCCTGGGCGAAAAAAACCTCAGACAGTTGAGTCGGCTGCAAATGGCCAGATTGATGGCCTATCTGCCTCAAAACAGTGAGACGCAGCTCAGGCTGCCCGTTGGCGAGCTGCTGATGATGGCGCGCCACTGCTGGATTCCGCCCTTTGCGAGGCCAGGTGAAAAAGACCGCGAAGCCGTGGCCGAGGCTGTGCGGCGCTGCCAATGTGAAGCCTTGCTCGAACAGGATTTTTTGACCCTATCCGGAGGTGAAAAACAGCGGGTCCTCTGTGCCCGGGCAATGGCACAGGAAAGTGATTTTATTTTACTCGATGAGCCGGTTTCCAATTTGGATATTCGTTACGAAGAAAGTATTCTGCTCAGCCTGAAAAACCTCTGTGAAGAGCGGGGCACGGGCATCGTTTGTGTGATCCATGATATCAACCTGGCTGCGCGCTTTGCCGATACGTTTCTGCTGATGAAAGAAGGCCGGATCTTTGCTGCGGGAGAGCAGGCAGAGGTTTTATCAGCTCCTCTCCTCAGCAGGCTTTATGACTGGCCTCTTGAGGAGCTGAGCGATAAGGCGGGAAGACGGTACTTTTTCTCAGGCCAGCCTTAATTTGCCATCGGGATCCGGATCAGGATTGATCGGCTCAAAATGCTGAGCCTCCAGCTGATAAATTTCCGTACAGGCCCAGAGATGACCTTTTGGCTCGAAATCAAACTTCCATAGACTGCCATTGGGAATATGGACGTTCAATAACTCGTCCAGGGGAAGAGCGGAAAAGGCCCGCAGAGCCGCCTTGATACAGCCATAATGGCAGAAGATCAGGGCAGAGGAGAGCTTTTCGTCAATCAGACGATCGACCACTTCCAGACTCGCCTCAGCGACGCGCCTGCTGCTGTCGGCAAAGGTCTCTTCGCCATATCCCTGAGGCGTGTCGTGATAAAAATTGCGGAAGAAGCGATCAAGGAAATCACTCTCGAGATTTTTTCCTTCCAGAATCCCGAAAAATGATTCAGAAAAACGCCAGTCTTCCCGGGCCTTTTCGAGCATTCCCGGATAGAGAAAATTCAGCGTGTCTTTGGCTCTTTTCAGGCCGGAGTGATAAAAACAGTCGGCCTGAGGATAACGCACTTTTTCTTTAAACTCGGCGAGCTCAGCAAGGCCGCTTGGAGAGAGAGGCACGTCGGTCCACCCACCCATAATATCGAGTTCATTACCGATCGATCTTCCGTGACGCACAAAGTAAAGCGTCTTGCACTCTCTCGGGCCCTGCTGCCCAGGGCCCGTCTGCACATGACTGTCGGCTTTCAGAAGCTCGGCGCTGCAGTTTTCGCTTAAAGCCCGGAGGGCTGACAAGTCTTCGCCCTTAATCATTGGTTTTTGTTCACACAAACTCATGACGCACAACGCTTCAGGGGAGCACAGGCGGCTTTCAGTTCGTTTTGTTCTTCTTCGCTGCTCATCAGGGGCAGGAGTTCTTTTTCGACGCGGGCGTGATAGCTGTTGAGCCACTCCAGTTCTTCGTCGCTGAGCAGGGTAACATCAATGGCGCTGCGATCCAGCGGCACAAGCGTGCAAGTCTCCAGGCGCAGGAAGCGATCCCCGTCTCTCTCGCCCGCAAAGCTCACCACACAGTCGTTCTCCAAACGAATACCATGTTTGCCCTCTTTATAGACCCCCGGCTCATTGGTAACCACCATGCCTTCATGCAGAACGGCCGCCCCAACGCCAGCTTTGCTGATGCGTTGAGGCCCCTCGTGGACGCCCAGAACATAACCGACGCCGTGACCGGTGCCGCACTTGTAGTCCATATATTCGCGCCAGAGCGGCTCACGGGCAATGATATCAATGTAGTGGCCCGTCATCCCTTCGAGGAAAATGACGCGGGCGAGGCTGATATGAGATTTCAGCGTGAGCGTAAAATCGTGAATCTCTTCGTCCGTGAGAGGGCCGAGGGCGATGGTTCTGGTGACATCGGTCGTCCCGTCATAAAACTGACTGCCGCAGTCACAGAGAAAGAAGCCTCTTGCTTTGAGTTCAGCGCTGTTCTCCGGGCTGGGAGCGTAGTGCATCATCGCGGCATTGGGGCCATAAGCGGCAATGGTTGAAAAACTCTCCTGGATAAAGTATTCCAGCGGCAGACGCAGGGCGTGGAGCTTTTCGACCGCATCCCACTCGGTGATGCGGCTGCCCTTGCTGACCTCGCGTTTGACCCAGAAAAGAAAACGGGTGATGACCGCAGAATCGCGGACGTAAGCTTTCATCTGGTTTTTCAGTTCGACTTCGCTGAGACAGGCCTTCATGAGCGCAGGATAATCCCGCTGGTCGACGACACGGATCTTTTCTGGCAGGGTGCGGAAGAGGCGGCGGTTGATGCGCTGTTTATTCAGGGCGATGCTTTCTTCCCTGAGCTCATGCACGGCAGAATTGACCTGCTCGTAATCCAGGACTTCAATGCCATTCTCTTCTAAATTCTTTTTGACTTCAGGACCCACTTTGTCCGGGTCGATAAAGAGTTTGGCCTCTTTCATTGTGATCAGAGCAAAGGCCAGAGCCACGGGGTTGTCTTCCACATCATTGCCGCGGTAATTGTAGAGCCAGGCGATATCATCAAGGCCTGCGAGCAGCTGAGCCTCAACTCTGTCCGCCTTCATTTTCCCGCGCAACTCGGCGATCTTCTGCGCCACCGTCTTGCCGGTGAACTGAAGCTCATGCAGGAAGAGCCTGCCCTTGGGCAGAGCCGGGCGATCCTGCCAGAAATCACCGATCAGAGAGCCGTCGGCGACAAGGTGGATCTTGCAGGGTGAGAGCGCGGCGCTCAGCTTTTCATAAAAGGCCTGAGACACCATATAGTCGCACATCCCGAGCTTGCTCCCCGGGGTAAGATTATCCTGGAGCCAGCTGATCAGGTCGGGATAGCCCGGAGTGTCCATTTTCATGAGACGAAATTCACTGCCCGCAATCTGTTTTTCTGCCTGAATAAAGTAACGGCCATCGGCCCAGAGCAGAGCCTCCTTCATCGTGACCAGCGCATAGCCGGCAGAACCGCTGAAATCGGTCAGCCAGGCCCTTTCTTTGTAGTAATCGCTGATATATTCCGATTGATGAGGATCGGCCGTATTTACGTAATAGGCATCCAGATGATCTTTCTTCATCCGCTCGCGCAGTTGGGCAATTTTTTCGTTTGTTGTCATTTTGACCTCCAAGGGGAAACTTTCCCTTTCCGGGTTTGGCCGGGCCGCTCCTGACTTTTGGGCGGACTTATTTTGTCCTTCAAGTTTAGCACGTGCTAAAGTCGGGAAAAAGCTTTTACTTTTTTTCGCTCAGATTTTCCAGACGCAGGCCGCTCTCAGTATCGAAAAAGTGCATGGCTTCAGGCTTGACATGAAAAACCACGTCTTCATCGGTGGTGTACTTTTTGTAACCGGGAGCTGAGATCACGCACTGTTTACCGTCTTTGAGCGTACAGTAAAGCAGCTGCTCCTTGCCCAGCATTTCGATGACCTCAACCTTCATCTCCAGATGATTGAGATCGCTGCGCCCTTCTTCAAAACGCTCGCCGCGCACGCCCAGGGTGATTTTTCTGCCCTCGTGTGCGGCGAAGAGTTCTCTCATGCCTTCCGGAGCTGCCATCGTGAAGCTGCCACCTTCACTCACAAATTGGCCGCTTTCGATCTGCCCGGCAAAGGTATTCATGGTCGGTGTGCCGATAAAGCCTGCGACGAAGAGGTTCGCAGGGTGCTGGTAAAGTTCTTCGGGCGGACCTTGTTGCTGAATCACGCCATTATTGAGCAGTACGATTTTCGTTGCCATGGTCATGGCTTCGGTCTGGTCGTGGGTGACGTATATAGAGGTCGTCCCCAGGCGTTTATGCAGCCGCACCAGTTCGACCCGCATGTGCTCGCGCAGTTTGGCGTCCAGGTTGGAAAGCGGCTCGTCCATGAGAAAGACGGCCGGCTTTCTCACCATGGCGCGGCCCAGAGCGACGCGCTGACGCTGTCCTCCGGAGATTTCCGCTGGCCGGTTATAAAGATAGTCTTTAATCTGTAAGACCTCTGCCGCCTCCATCACGCGCTCGTGAATCAGCTCTTTGCTGGCCTTGCGCATTTTTAAGGAAAACGCCATGTTGTCGTAAACCGTCATATGCGGATAAAGAGCGTAGGATTGAAAAACCATCGCGATGTTGCGGTCTTTGGGTTCGACTTTATTCATCAGCTTATCGCCGAAAAGCAGTTCGCCCTCGGTGATCGAGTTGAGCCCGGCGATCATGCGCAGCAGCGTCGATTTACCGCAGCCTGAAGGCCCGAGGATAACGCAGAAATCCTGACTTTTAATCTCCAGATCGATGTGGCGGATGGTAAATTTCTCCCGTCCTTCATATTTTTTTCCGATATTGTTTAAGCTAACGTCCATTTTCTTCTCTTTTCCTTTTCTTTTTTCATTTCCTCTGCCCGTTATCCGAGAATGCATCATTCATCGGCATACGGGCTTTCTCAGGTATCCGGGCTTTATCCTTTGACAGAGCCCTGAGACAGGCCGGAGACCAGCTGGCCCTGCAGGCTGATGAAAAGAATAATGATGGGCACGGCCGTGAGCAGGCCGCCCGCAGCGAAGGCTGGCTGGTTCATTTTTCGCACGTCATTGATGAGCGTAAAAAGTCCCGTCGCCAGGGTGTAGGATTGCGGGTTAGTCAGCAGGATGCGCGGCATCATGTAATCCATAAAGGGTCCGATAAAGGACCAGAGGGCGATGATGGCGAGCATGGGCCGGGCAATGGGCATGATAATCAGGCGATAGACCTGCATGTTGCTGCAGCCATCAATGTGGGCGGCATCGTCCAGCTCGGAGGAGATAGAGTCGATGTAGCCTTTGAGAATAAAGGTGTTGGAGGCGATCCCTCCGCCCGCATAAATAAGGACGAGGAGAGCCTGCCTGGTAAAGAAGGGGAAGATGGCGCTGATGATGGAGTGCATTGTGTAATAAGCCGTGATCCCGGCAAAAACAGGGATGGCCTGGATGAGCAGAATGCTCATGAGCGAGGCCTTGCGTCCGCTGAAACGATAGCGGGAGTAGGCATAGCCCGTAAAGGATACGATCAGCAGCGTGAGCAGGGCGCTGGAAGCTGCAATGATGAGGGTATTCTTGACCCAGATGAGAAAATAGGTCTTTTCAAAGAGAAACTTAAAATGTTTCAGGGAAAAGTGAAAATCGCCGGTCAGAGAGATGTATTTGCTCTGGCCACCATTGAAGGCGGAGACCAGCATCTGCAGGAGCGGCCAGAGAATGGCCACCGCCCAGAGAATTAAAAGCAGGTAGGAGAGGGCAAGCATGACGCGCCCCATCGCTGTGAGCGGCCGCCGATCAGAGAGATAGAGCTGCTCTGCTTTTTTGGCTTTGGTTTTGGTTTTGGCTTTTTGCATCGCTCTGCCTCCTTAAGAATTAAAGGCCTTGGTCTTGCGGAAGCCAAGGTAGGAGATAAACATCAGCACCGCTGAGACGATCACGGTGATGGACGCGCCAAGCGCCTGATATTGCTTATCTATGGTGAGTTTATAAATATAGGAAATAAGAATGTCCGAAGAGCCCGCCAGGTTGCCGTAAAGACTCGGGAAGAAGGGACCGCCATCATTGAAGAGGGCGATAATGCTGTAGTTGTTGAAGTTAAAAGTGTACTGCGTCACCAGCAGCGGCGCGATCTGAAAAAGCACCAGCGGGACCGTGATATGACGGATGCGCTGAAAGCCTCTCGCGCCGTCAATGTCGGCCGCCTCGTAGAGGTCGGAGGGAATGCTCTGTAAAATGCCCGTGCAGAGCAGGAAGATATAAGAAGAACCCAGCCAGCCCTGCAGCATCACCAGGGCGATGCGCGTCAGTGTCGTATCACTTTTCACATTGACCGTGTGCCCCACAATGGCGGAGATAATTTCGGTCAGTGGTCCGTTGGGCGCCAGCATGATCGAAAAGAACATGATCGTGATGAAAGCGGGAACGGCCCAGGGAAGCAGATAGATCGTCCGCCAGAAGCGTTTGCCGCGAATGCGCTCCTGATTGACCAGCAGGGCCAGGAAAAAGCCAATGAGAATCGCCAGCGTTGTCGCGGCCAGAGTCCAGATCACGGTCCAGCCGAGGATCAGCCAGAAGGCCTTTCCGGCGACCCCCTGACCAAGAGCAAGCGTTTTATAGTTCTCCAGGCCAATCCAGACAAATTTCGACTGGTTTTTTGGATCCATATTGGTAAAGGAAAGCAGGATGGTGGTGATGGCCGGGAGCAGAACGATAAAGACGATCACGATCAGAGCCGGCGCAGACACAATATAGGGGAAGCCATTCCGGGAAATTTCCTGCCGGGTTTCCGTCCAGCGATTGGGGCGGATGCCTTTGAGCCTTTGCTTTTCCACGTGGAAGCTATCACGGATGTGAAAATAGTAGGCTGCAGCCGCAAAGAGCAGAAGGATGATGGCAATGATGCCCTCGATCATAAAAATGATGGAGCGGTCCACCCGCTTGCCGCCTTCGGCGAGGCTGATGAGACCGGCGATGCCCTGACCGCGGAAATTTCCGAAACCCAGAGCGTAGGGGATGGCCACCAGAAAGGTAAAGAGCCCGCTGAGAAAGAAGAGCAGCGCTTTGACAAATTGTTGATTCAGCAGCTGCGAAAGTCCTGGAATCAGACTGCCAACCCAGGCTCTCAGCGGCAGGTGATCTTCGGTTTCCACAGGGATACGGCGATAAAGGTCGGAGAGATCCGCCTGCATGACGGCGCGCTCTTCTTTTAATTCAACTTTATGCCGGTGTTGCAGAGCGCGGAGTTCCTCTGTCTTTGAGCAGAGGGGGTCTTTCATTTCCAGCATCTGGATTTCTTCAGCCTTCGCCCGCTTTAAGACGCGGCTCTCATTATGGACCGCTTTGGGGCTGATCATTCCGGACTTCTGCTTTTCTTTAAGCTCCTGATTGCGAAGCGCATATTTTTTCTCAATCAGCTTTTTTTCGGCGGATATCTGAGCCTTGATGGCACTGTCCCCATGTGCTGCGGCCGTTTGTTTTTCCTTTTGTACGCGCGCGATATGTTCATTTAAAAGGCGGCGGTTTTCCATCATCTCAGGCAGATGACGAAGTTTAACAACTGCGTTTCGCCAGGCCAGTTCAGCATCATAAGTCAGCTCAACATAAGGCTCATAGAAAGCTTCTTCCTTTTGGCTTTGCCGGATTTCACGGGAAAGTTTGGCGAGTGCAGGATCATCGTCAGGCTGACCCGCTTTTTCCCGGGCTTCCTCCGCTTTGAGCTGAGCCAGAAAGTTTTTTTCTGCAGCCCGATAGGCGGCTAGCTCCTTTTGGTAAGGGTGTTCGCTTTTGTTGCGGCGCAGCTCGGCTATTTTTTTCTGCAGCGCCTTGAGCTCATCTCCTCCCGCAGCCGCCGCTTTCTCTTCAAGAGCGGCAAGCTCGCGCAGGTAAAGATTTTTCCGCTCGTGCGCTTCGCCGATCTGGTCGATGACTTTTGGCGCAATTTTCATCGCCTTCGTCCCTCCTTCTGTGTTTTTCATGGCCGGGCCTCTTCTCCCGGCAGTCAATTGAAGAACTGTATCTGGGCCTTACGTTCGGCTTTTTTCGTTCAGATCAGTTCTGTGTCCTTCATTGTAGTTCTTTGTTAACAACCCCGTGCTCCTGCCGTTTTCCGCTGCGAAAAATGGCCACAATCAGCAGGAACAAAAAGACAAGCCCCAGGTCATAAAAGAGCGAGTCGAAGCGAAAGGCGAGGAGTCTTGAGACGAGGACACAAAGTCCCAGCATTCCCCATACAGCCCTGTAGAGCAGATCCGGTCCTGTCCGCGGCAAAGCGAAGACGCTGTACAGCGAACAGGCTGCTGGGTAAAGACAAGAAAAAAGGAAAATCATGAGATGCATGCTGATAAAGCGATCGGCATTCCCGGAGGGATTGGCAGAGAGCCAGAGCTCGTAGCTGCGGCTGTCTTTAACCAGCATCAACGCCTCCAGGGCTGAGCAGAAAATCATCGCTGCGGCAGGAAGCAAAATCGAGAGCAGCAGCTTCTCGTCTTTTTTCTTTTTTCTTCTCAGTGCAGTATCCATATTTCGACAAGTTAAATTCCTGATCATTTAAAGACCAAGAGCTAAGATTTCAATAGCTGAGAGCTTGAGAGCTAAAGAGCACAAAATTCATTAACTTAATGACTGAAAAATCCCGATAAATAAAAAGACTCTGTCTTTATGTGAAAAGGGAAGCCTCCGAAGGGAGGCTTCCCGCCTGCTGTAACCCACAGCTGAATTTATTTAATGTTATCCATCATGGAGGTGAAGGAAGCCTGAATTTCTTTGTAGGCTGCTTCAGCGCTTTCCGGTTTCACGGAGTTCCAGGAGAGAACGGCGTTCTTCCAGGTATCCCAGACCTGACCCCATTCACTGAAGAGCGGGCGTGCAGGAGCAGCTTTATAGGATTCAATCACGGCGAGGATCGTATCTTTGTCGATCTGCTCGAGATCTTCGGATTCCGTATAAGTTTCGGGTTTCACATTCTCCAGAATTTTGCCGCTGGCCTTGAAGAGGTCCACAGCATATTCGGGGTTAACGATTTCTTCGATCATCTTTTCGGCGATGGCCATTTTTGCGGGATCATCTTCGATGCGGGAATTGATCGCGAGGCCCCAGCCACCCTGCCAGTGTTTAAGAGGCTTGCCGTTGATGGTCAGCTGGTCGATAGGACGAATCATGAGATCTTTGCCGTCATCCGCGAGACCGGCGAATTTTGCGCTGTCCCAGGGGCCGCCGAGCAGAATCACGCCGCCCTTGCCGCTGGCGAAAGTATCATCAATATAGCCCCAGCCTGCGTCGGGATCGAAGAGGGTGGTTTCAGCGTCGGCATTGAGTTTCCAATAATCATAAAGGGCCGTGAAAAGCTCCTGCTTTTCCTTGGGCAGATCAGCCCAATCCTGGCTCAGATCAGTGAAAAACTTTCCTTCTTCTTCGCTGTCTTTGCCGAGCAGTTCGACGTCGGCGGAGTTGGTCGTCGCAACACCATACCAGGCGTCGAAAATCGGCAGCAGAACAGTTTTCGCATCTTTAACTTCGCTCAGTTCGATGGGCTTTTCCAGATCAATCTCGGCTTCTTTGGCGTTCTTCGTGTTGACGAAATTGATCAGCGTTTCAATGTTGAAGGGGAAGGCGAAATATTCATCTTCAATTTTGAAGTTGCCGCCGATGCCTTTGTTAAAGGCTTCAAAATCTTCCCAGCCGCCAATCTCTTTAACGAGTTTTTCAGAGTCAATCGCGGCGAGCGTTTCACTGTCTGTCAGACCATAAAGGCGGTCGGCAGGAATGGCGAACAGATCCGCGACATCGGGGTTAGAAGCATCGGTCTGGTCCAGGGTATCCAGATGGTCGAAGGCGCCGACTTCGATCAAAGTGATTTTGACGTCAGGATATTTGTCGCTGACACGTTTTGCGGCGGCCTCGTAGTAGTCCATCCAGCCTTCTTCGGCCTGGACTGAGATTTCTCCCGCCAGCTTTTCATCCTCAGCCTGAACTTTTCCAGGCAGGAAGGAGAGTGCGAGAGTGAGCACAAGAGCGAGGCTGAGAAGCCATTTGAGCTGATGTTTCATAGATTTACCTCCGTCATTTCAGGGGTTTTTTATTGAAAATAGTGAGCCCCTGCTTATTTCCATATTTAGTATAACATATGCACGAAATGTTTCGGTAACATATGTTTAAAACACGCCAAAATCAACAAGCTTTCGCTGGTCAAAAGGCTTCCTGTCTGCCAGCCTCAATAGAGGTCCTGCGATATCTTTCCCGCTGGTCTCGACGCGTATTAAGCTGTATTGGCCAGCCCGTCTCAGCAAGGGTCCAGCTATATCTTTACCCGGAGGTCTCGCGCATCTTGAAGGTGCTCTGGCCTGCCAGCTTCTGCGGGAGAAGCCTGAAAATAGCCATGCTATAATAGAATAAACGAATGAACGAGAGAATTTACTTCTGGACTCAGCACTGAACAAAGAACGCGAGCTTCCCGGGAGGGAAGTTCCGGTGGAAACTTAAAGAAAGGGCAGGTCATGCTCAAACTCATTTCATGGAACGTTAATGGCCTCAGAGCGATCGTCAAAAAAGGCTTTGCTGAACAGTTTAAAAAAGCGGATGCGGATATTTTCTCGCTGCAGGAAACAAAGTTGCAGGAAGGACAGATTGAGCTTTCCTTTGACGGTTATGAATCCTATTGGAATTATGCCGAACGCAAAGGTTATTCGGGAACAGCCACCTTTACAAAGCACAAACCCATCTCGGTGACCCGCGGCCTCGGCCTGGAGGAACACGATCAGGAGGGCAGGGTGCTCTCCTTGGAGTACGAACCCTTTTATCTCATCAACTGCTATACCCCAAACTCCCAGAATGAACTGGCTCGCCTGCCTTATCGTTTGCGCTGGGAAGAGGCTTTCCTGAGCTATTTAAAGCAGTTGGATCAGAAGAAACCCCTCATACTCTGTGGAGATTTGAATGTTGCGCACCAGGAAATTGACCTGAAAAATCCTGATACGAATCACCTGAGTGCAGGCTTCAGTGATGAGGAGCGCGCCGCCATGACCCAGCTGCTCTCTGCAGGCTTTCTAGACAGCTTCCGCACCCTTTATCCGGAAGCCCGCAACCGCTATTCCTGGTGGTCTTATCGCACACGTGCCCGTGACCGCAATGCAGGCTGGAGAATTGATTATTTTATTGTCTCTGAACGCCTGCGTCCGCATATTCTGGATGCTAAAATACACGATGAAATTCATGGCTCAGATCATTGCCCCGTGAGCCTTGAACTTGATTTCACTCTTTAAACGCCGGAAAATTAAATGCCGGTAAAACCAGGAAAGAGGTAAATATTATGGCAGAATCCTTAAAGGAACTGGTTCAGCAATATCGTAAAACAGAAGAAGTCTGGAGAAACCTTCTGGAAAAGGAAAGTGACAAGCGGGATGACCTGATTTCCAAATCTGATGCCGATGAGGGCGATGAGCCCGCCAATCTGCGCGAGGTTCTCGATGACTATGCGGATAAATCAGGCCTCCGCGACAAGCAGCGGGATGCCCTGATCGAGCTGAAAGAAGCTGAGCGCAAGCTTTTTGCCTGGCAGCTTGACCACACTGAAGACCCTCAGATGCGCGAAGAACTGGGTCACCTGGCCCAGGATTATGCGGGCAGAATTACCTGGCTGCGCCAGTTTCTCAAGGAAAAATAATTTGTACTTCTGGCCATGAACCCTGATGGACGCCTGATTCGTCAGTCGTTCGGTGAGCTGCTGCCTTCGGCCTTTTCATCTGCATCACTGGAAAAATCGCTTTAGCTCGTGTTGCCCTTCGATCAATCGCTTCCGGATGCATTGCTTTCGGAAGCATCATTTTTGGTCGAGTCGCTTTCCGTCGAGTCTCTCCTGGCTGATTTCGTCTCGCTTGATTGACTTTCAGCCGCGTTGCCCTCAATCGATTCATGATCCGTTAGACGGCTCTCCTTATCGAGCACAAAGGCAGCGAGGCTTTTCCCGGACAAATCCTCCGAGTAGACAAACCCCTTATCTTTATACCAGGCGGCAACGGACTGGCTCCAGAGATCAGCATGCCTTGTATCAATGAGAAGAAGGTCGATGTCGCGTCCGTAGCGAATGCTGGGATTGTGATCGATATCGTAGAGTTCCATGACATCCGCGAGGTCGTAACAGAGATACTGTCCGGCAGCAATGCGCCTGTCCCGGGGGATTTTGCTCAGATTCTGACGCAGCTCAAGGGACTGAGCCTTATTTTCTTCAGCCCGGATAAGATAAGGCTCTTCCTTGCGCAACAGGCCTAAACTGAAGAGCATCGAAGCGCAGAGACCGCCCGCCAGAAGGGCGCTTCCGCCGGAGCGGAGAAAACGGGTATGCTCTGGTCTTTTGAGTTCCAGGTAAGCGAGCAGGGCGGCAAGAAAAAGAAAAGTCTGGCTGCCGTAGGAATAAGGTGTACCGAAAGAAAACTCAGCAATATTTTCAGAGAGCAAATTTAATAGCAACGGGAGGAAGAGAATCATGTCCCGTTTGCGTCGCAGGAAAAAGGGCAGGAACCCCATCGAGGCCAGGCTGATCACAAGATATCGCAGCTTCCGGGGTTCAAAGATCAGGTGCAGAACATAGGCCGGGTTCTGAAAGACGTCGCCGAGAATGCTGAGAAAAGAGAGCTGACCGTTCTGAGCAAGCAGGGGGCCGCGTTCGGCGAAAAGACCGTTTCCGAAACGGGCCAAATACAGATTGCAGGCCAGCAGATGGGCCAGAGCTACGCAGATGAGTGTGACAGAGACAATGATCTCACGCCGATGCCTCTTCTGTAGCGTCTCAATGCTTTCTTCATTGCTTCGTGCTGAGGCTTCGCTCAGCGCGGTGGTATCCCTCCTGGCTATGGCTTCCTTCTGCGCGGTGGCTTTACTCCAATCCTGAGATTTCTTCCCAGCTGTGGCTTTGCTCCATGCTGCGGGCAGCGAAGGCCCCGGAAGCCTGCTCGTATCCTCGGATAGGGTATGAGCAAGCAGATAAATTGCGCCGCAAAGCAGGAAAAAGCCTGAGTTTTCGTGAATTAAAAGCAGGAAAAAAGAGCTGGCGATCAGCCCGACGAGGTTGTGCTCAAAGAGGGCAAGAAAGAAAAGATTAAGGAAGAGCGGATAAAGGATGGCCTCGGACATTCCCTGCATTTCGGAACAGATCAGTCCGGTCTGCAAGAGATAAAAAGCGGCAAGAATACCCGTTTCCAAAGTCCCCAGATGAAAGTGACGGCAGAGGTAGAAGAGAGGGATGACTGAAGCGACAACGGTCACGATCGTCAGAAGCTGCAGGGTTTCCGGTCGGGGAAAGAGCAGGTAAGAAGGCAGGAAGGCATAGAGCAGTGGCGAAAGGTGCAGTGAAAAATAAGAGCCAATGCCATCTGTAGCCAAACTGCTGATCGGCAGGCCATTTTGGCTCATGGAGTTGAAAAGCTGCCGGAAAAGCGCAAAATTCTTACCCCCGGCGGATAAAGAAGAAACTTTTGCCAGGAGCAGACGGCCTGAAAAATAAAAATGGCAGACCACAGGGGCGGCAACCAGAAAAATGGCCAGAAGGAGCTTTAAGGGCAGCAGCTGATCTTTTTGCAGAGCCACTTTGCGCTTGCTGTCCAGGTATTCTGTCATTAGCCTCAGCGCAAAAACCATCAAACCAACGGTCATGGCAATAATAAATACCCACGCTTCACGTCTTTCGAGATAGAAATAGTGGTCGGCTAAAGCATCACCGCCGGGGCTCAGCTCCGGACTGTCAAACATGGCGGCAAAATGAGGCAGAGCCTGTAAGATGCTCAGGATCAGCAAAAGGCCCACACACAATAGCGAAAACAGACTGAGGACTTTAGGCCAGCGCGGAGCATCATGTTCCAGCTTGTGACGCAGCGGCCAGAGAAAGAGGAGACCAAGCAGAAAAAGGCCAAAACTTGTGGGGAAATCTTTCCCTGAAAAAGCCAGGCCAAGATAGTATAAATTGGCCAGAAGAATGGTCTGACTTTCGCGCGGCGCTTTTTCAAAGCGTGCGCGCAGCAGGGCAAAAATCAGAAACAATACAAAAAAAGCAGCGAGTTGAAGCGGCAGGAAAGAGCGTCCCAGATAAGCTTTTTCGAAGAGACCGAACTCACGGGAAAAAAGCGCGAGGGCGAGCAGACTTTCGCCCAGGAAGGCATCCGCCAGGGAAAAAAGAAAATCAGGTGCGCGAAAATGAGGACAAAGACACTTCCACCATGAGGCCTTCTCTTCCGCAGCGGTGTCTATCTTCCTCGGCGAAGTCGTCGCAGCTTTACTCGATTTCCCCGGTGCAACCTTGCTTTGTGCCTCTGGCTCAGGCTTTTTCAGTGCATCCGGCTCAGCAGTACGCGGCCTCTCAGACATAGCTTTCTCCTGAGTCGGCACATGGCGCACCAAAGCAGACCCGGCCTTTTCCTCGGCCTTTTCTCCGCCCGGTCTTTCAGGTGAGAAAGCTTTTTCTGCATGAATCTTTATCTTCTCGTCCATGGTCTCGTTTCTCTGAAATCAGAACTCCTAATAAATCAGATATCTGGATAAATCAGGCGTCATAAACATTTTCTAAAGTATAGCACAGAGCAGATTCACATCCGGAAAGAAGCCGCCCTGTCTGGTGCGTGCCATAGTCTGAATGAGTCCGGTCATTCCCCCTTTCTCAGTTCGTTCGCCGTAGCTCAATCCAGTTGATCTTGTTCGATGTTTTTCTCCTCTGGTCTTATTTGAAAGCCCTGTTTCGGCCGGCTTGTTTTTCTAACTTTATCTTAATCGCTATTATTTCGCCTGGCTTTATCTCAATGTAGCGTCAGGTTATAATAAAAAAATATGTTCAGAAAATTCATGAGCGAATAGTGAGGGCAAAATGCTCGACCCACAAAGCGAAAATAAAATAAAAGCAGAACAGGCGGTTCTGGACGAGCTGCTCAGCTGGCTGAAAAGCCAGATTCAGCGACGTTCCCGGCAGCTTCAAACCTTGAGTGAAGAGACGCTGGAGCTTAAACATCAGGCCTGGGACGAACGCCTGGAGATGAAGTCGGATGCCAATTCGGCTGACAATGCGGTCATCCAGGAGGAACTCCGCCGCCGCTTCCATGCGGCCATGGAACTCAATAAGGAGCTTGAAGATTTCAAGCGACTTCTCGATCGCCCTTACTTCGGACGCCTCGACTTTTCCTTTGGAGAGGGCGCAGAGGCCGAAGCCGCAGAGCGTTTCCGCATTGGCCTGCGCTCGCTTTTTGACCCTGAAAGCTGCCGCGACTATGTCATTGACTGGCGCGCGCCGCTGGCCTCGCTTTTTTATGATGGCGAAGTGGGTCCGGCTTCCTTTATGGGGCCGGAAAGTGAAATTGTCGGCTGCCTGCAAAAAAAAGAGAATATCCGCATCACTGAAGGCAAGGTTCGACAGGTTCAGGACTGCAGCAAAGAAATCTGCGATGAAAACCTGAGCGAGATCCTTTCGCGTCCAAGCTCCGCTCACATGCGGGATATCGTCACGAGCATCCAGCAAACGCAAAATCGCATCATCCGCCATAGAGAAAATGAAAATCTCCTGGTGCTGGGCGTGGCAGGCTCCGGAAAAACCTCCGTCGCACTGCATCGCGCAGCCTGGCTGCTCTACCGCCAGCCCGACCTCAGCGCCGGACAGATTCTCTTTCTCAGCCCCAATGACCGTTTCGCCGACTACATCTCTCAGGTGCTGCCGCTTCTGGGCGAAGAGAATATCCGCATCGTCAGTATCACAGCCCTGGAAGCCGCCATGGCCTCGAGCTTTGACCGCCGTTACGTCAGCTTCGACTATGAGGAAGCCAGCTCCGAGCGCCTGGTCGAAGCCGCTTCGCCCAAACTGGCAGGGGCTATCGACGCCTTTGTCCGGAGCTATGCCCGCACGGCTTTTGTCGCCAGAGACATTGCCTTCGCCAATTTCACCCTCGAAAATGAGGAAATTGACTCGCGTTATCAGGCTCTCATACGTCGGGAAAGTTGTGAAAAAAGCCTGGAGCTTCTGGGCGACGAGTTGTGGGATGTCCACCAGGACCTCCTGGAAAGTCACGAACGTCAGCTCCTGGAGGACTCGCTCAGAGCCATGCTCCAGGAGAATAGCCTGGATACGCTTTACCGGCTTTTTCTCGCCAGCCCGGAGGGCAATGCTTTCCCGCTTTTGAGCAGCAAAAGCAGTGGAGCCAGGCTCGACCGCGTCGATCTGGCCGTGATGGCGCGCATCGCACAGCAAATCAAAGGCCTGGAGCACGAACTGACCCTGCGCTTTGTCCTGGTCGATGAAGCCCAGGATTTACTGCCACTGGAACACCACCTTCTCGCCGATGGCTATAAGGCGACGATCAACCTCTTCGGCGATTTCAGCCAGGCGATTCGCTTTTCACTGCCTCAAAACTATCTCGCAGAGCTGCAAAAGCTTTACAAAATCACGCCCGGCAGGAATCTTTACGAGCTGACCGAAGCTTATCGCTCCAGCTATGAGATCATGAGCTTTGCCTCACGTATCATGCAGGATCATCAAATCAAACCGCTCAAGCGGCATGGCGACGCGGTGCGCTTACTGCGAGTCGAAAACCAGGAAGAGCAGATCGCGGCTGCCCGCCGCCTGCTCCTCGACTTTAGCCATAAAGGCGCCGAGCGGATCGCCGTCATCTGCTCAGATGCTGAGGAAAAAGAGGACGCCGAAGCGTCGCTGATAGGCGAACAGGCTGGTGAAGCAGCTCGGATGGACGAACCGGTCGATGCAGCAACGCTGTCATGCCAACTTGGTGTCAAAAAGGTTCTGATCAGCAGCACGCGTGCAGAAATGACGCCAAGCGACAAACAGGATGCCCAGGTGGCTCGGCATGACGAGCAGGTCGCCAATGCCACCCTGACCAGCCAAAATATCACCATCCTAACCGCCCAGGAAGCCAAAGGCCTGGAATTTGACGCCGTACTCATCTACGACGCCTCCCGCCGCGCCTATGCCGGAGAAACCGATCGCCGCAAGCTCTACGTCGCCTGCACCCGTGCGCTTCACCACCTCGCCCTCATCAGCCTGGGCGAAGTGACCGACCTGCTCGAACCGTTCGACCACATTGAAGCGCATGCGGACAAGAAAAATCTCGCTTGACAGCAGTAAAAGGCTTTGATATATTACAAAAGCGCTTTGCAGCAGGCAGGCCGTTCAACTCCCTGCGCCGCGAAGCAGACAACCCACTTGCGGGATTAACTCAGTGGTAGAGTGTCACCTTGCCAAGGTGAAAGTCGCGAGTTCGAATCTCGTATCCCGCTCCACAAAAGAATGACCGTTCCAAGGACGGTCATTCTCATATGTGGCGCCATAGCCAAGCGGTAAGGCAGAGGTCTGCAAAACCTTTATCCCCAGTTCAATTCTGGGTGGCGCCTCCATCTAAGGACAGGAAAACATCTAGAATTCCTGTCCTTTTCTTTGTATTCTGCTGGCTTTCAAAATAGAATGACGATGTTAAAAGAGAAGTGCTGTGGGTTCCTTTGTGATGAACAAAAATGCGGAATTACGTAAAAATGTTCAATGTAATGTTGCGGTGATTGCGGAAACGGTCTAAAATGATATTGAAGAAAAATGCGGAATTGCGCACGCGAATGCAATATGGTGAAACTGAAATGGTAATTAGAAGAGATATTTATTTAAACAAGCTAATTTCAAAAAAACATAACAGGCTGATCAAGGTAATCACCGGGATTCGAAGATGCGGAAAATCATACCTTCTTTTTAATCTGTTTCGGGATTATTTGTCCTCAGAAAATGTAGCCGACAGCCACATTGTTGAAATGGCATTTGACTTGTACGAGAACATTGAGTACCGCGATCCGAAAGTGTTTTTCCCTTATGTTCAAAGCAGGATAAAGGATAAGGAAATGTACTATGTCCTATTAGATGAAGTTCAGCTAATGGGAGATTTCGAAGCCGTGCTGAACAGTCTTGCGCGAATGGAAAATGTAGATGTCTATGTGACCGGAAGCAACGCGAAATTTCTTTCTAAAGATATCATCACCGAATTCAGGGGGCGCGGAGATGAAGTCCATATGAGTCCGCTGACATTCAGAGAGTTTATGAGTGTCTATTCGGGAGAAAAAGAGAGCGCATGGAAAGAATACGTGCTTTACGGCGGCATTCCGTTGGTTCTTGAATTTGCTGAACCGGAACAAAAAGTGGATTTTCTGAAACGTTTGTTTGAAGAAACCTATATTTCGGATATCGTTGGCAGAAACAAAGTGAGAAACAAGTCGGAATTGGAGGAGCTATTAAATATTCTTTCATCAGCCATTGGATCGCTGACCAATCCGAGCAAGCTTTCCGATACCTTTAGAAGCATAAAGCACAAGACGATGAGTCAGAATACGATTAAAAAATACATTGGGTATTTTGAAGATTCTTTTTTGATAGACAGCGCTTTCCGATATGACATTAAAGGGAAAAAGTATATAGATACTCCTGTTAAATACTATTTTACAGACCTGGGACTTCGGAACGCCAGGATCAATTTCCGCCAGGTCGAAGAAACCCACGCTATGGAGAATATTATCTTTAATGAATTAAAAGTCAGGGGCTTTAATGTGGATGTCGGGGTCGTCAAAACAAATGAGGTCGATCGAAGCGGAAAGAATATCCGTAAACAGAGGGAGATCGATTTTGTTTGCAATAAGGGATCAAAACGGTACTATATTCAGTCAGCGCTGGCTCTTCCGAATAAGGCTAAAAGAGAACAGGAACAAAGACCGTTACTCCTGACGCAGGATGGATTCAAAAAAATCATCATCACAAAAGATGCTCTTGCCCCTCTATATAGCGAAGAGGGAGTTTTGATGATGGGGATTTTTGATTTTCTCCTGAATGAAAACAGCCTTGAAATATAAAGAAAAATCACGGTTCAGGTATTCTTTCGGCCGGCTCATGCACTCAGAGGAAACGGAAACGTTGATTGTATTGCTTCTTCGGTCATAACCCATCTAAGGATAGGAAAACAGCTAGAATTCCTGTCCTTTTTATTTACCCTGATATAAGATATAAGCGACTTTGCAGATGTCGAGGAAGCTCTCAAGGAATTGAAAAGATGAATCTTGAGATTGTTTAAATCGTAAGCTTTAAAATGGACAAGAAACTTCATTACCAGGGTTATATTATTTACCGCACACGGATACAGCGAAATTGGAGCCAGGCGGGCTTGTGCAAGGGGATTTGCACCGTTTCGTATTTGTCTAAAATCGAAACGGGCAAGGCGGAGCCGTCGGAGGAAATTTTGCGGCTCCTCCTGGAACGACTGGGTCTGAAAATCGATAAGGAATTAGAACGAGAAGCCGCTGAGCTTGCGGATCAAGCCTGGGAGGCCCTTTTTGAAGGTCGCTTGACAAAGCTCAGCAATCTTCTAAAGGGAATCGAGATCAATCGTTATGAAGCTGTCCCTGCCTGGCTTGATTTAGCTTTACTGTCTTCGGAAAAACCCCTGGATAAGGCTCTTGAGCTTTGTATGGACACACGGCAGCTTGCTCAGCAGCGGATATTGCAGGGACAGATGGCTGAAGCGCTGCAGCTCATGCCTAATGCCTATACCACTCTCAGGCTGGGGAGAGCTGAGTATCGAGCCGGGAACTACACTGCCGCCATCCATACGCTGCAGACGGCTTATGAGCTTGCAAGCCGGGAGGGTATGGCGCGGAATATGCTGGAGGCCAAGCTCCTGCTCGGCAACAGTTATTGTAATCTGCAGGATTTACCCAATATGGAACGGCACTATCGGGTAGGGCAGAGGCTTGCTGAGGATCTGCAAGATCAGAGAGTGCTGCAGATCATTGGTTACAATACGGCCTCGGCCTGGATTGAGATCGGTCGCTATGAGGAGGCTTACACGTGGTTCTCCGGGCAGAAAGACCTCAGCATGATGGCTCTGCATAAACTTGCCATCTGCTGTGAAAAGACGGGCCGCCGTGAGGAAGCCTTTAACGCCTTGGAACAGGCAGAATCACTGGTCAGCGACCCTATGGATCCCTCGCTTGCACGGCAGCTTTTGGCTCTGGTTCGGTATCGCCTGGAACATCTGGATTATCTTACCCGGGAAGGCTATGGCACCTTGCTTATGGAGAGTTTTAATCGCCTTCGCAGAGAAATGCCGGCCGGTTATGCGAGTTTTCACCTGCCCTGGGTGCTCGAATGGTTAAAGGCCAGCAGGCAGTACAAGAAAGCTTGTGAGCTGATGGAGGAGTTTCACAAAGAAACTTCGCGATGAATTTCCTGTAAGATTGCTCTAAAACACTGTTAAGTCATTGTTTTTAAAGAAAATTTCCCAAATATAGGGTATGTCATCTGTTTCACTGCATTGCTAGACTATTTGCAGAGGTGATACAGATGAAAACAGCAAAACTTTGGACACGAAATTTCCGCCTGCTCATCCTGGCGTCCGCTATGGGGGCCATAGGCACAATTGCGGGAGGCTTTGCCTTAGCCTTTTTGGTCTTTGATGAAACCGGCAGCACCCTGGCATCGGCGCTTATTTTAGCCATTCAGCTTTTGCCGCACCTTTTACTCCCAATTCTGGTTGCGCCATTCATGGATCGGCTCCCCCGAAAATCTTTTCTGGTAGCGGGCGATATTGCAAATGCTTTTTTCCTCGCCGGAATGGGTCTGTGGCTTTTATTTTCTAAATTTTCCTATACGGCTTATCTGGGCGCGTCATTACTGCTGGCCTGCCTTGGAGCGGTTGATGATTTGGCTTTCACCAGCATCTTTCCCGAGCTCATCCCGGAAGGAGCCGAGCAAAAAGGCTTCGCGGTGACCTCCATGCTTTATCCGATCTTAAAGGTCGTCATGACTCCCCTGGCGGCTGTTCTTTTGGATACGCTGGGAGTGGCCTGGATCATCATGGCTCAGAGCGTCCTCTCTCTGGCGGCGGCCATCACAGAGAGCTTTATTCAGCTGGACGAAACGGAGCGGAAAAAACGTCCGGCATATTCTCTGCAGGCATGGGCAGGGGATATCGTCGAAGCCGCGCAGTATTTGAAGAAGGAGCACGGCCTTCGCAGCATCTACGAGTACATGGCGGTGACGAACGGCGTGGCCAGTGGCTTTTCACCTGTCTTAGTAGCCTTCTTCCGTACGGCTCCGGGTTTTACCGCGGCCATGTACTCCGCCTTTTCTGTCGTAGAGTTTGCCGGGCGTAGCCTCGGAAGTGCACTGCAATACCGAATCAATATTCCTGATAAAAAGAAGTTTGGCTTTACCTTTTTTGTCTATCAGGTTTATGAAACGATGGATATGTGTCTGCTCTGGCTGCCTTATCCGCTGATGCTGGTCAATCGCGGACTCTGTGGATTTCTCGGCAGCAACAGTGCCATTCTGAGAAATGCAGCTGTGCAGCGTTATATCCCCGAAAAGCTTCGCTCACGTGTTAACGCCTTCAATAGCGTTCTGATCACGGCCGGTGCGAGTGTTTTTTCTTTGGTGATTGGGTTTCTGGGCGAAATTCTTGACTATAGAGCCTGTGTCACAACAGGCGGCGCTATTGCCATGCTTGCATGCTGGTTATTGATATTTGGCAGGCGGAAAGAGGTGCGTAGGGTATATGATGTACAGAAAGAGAAGAAGATCTAAACTGTACGCGAGTCAGATGAAGTCAGTAGAAAGATAAACTCAGGAAAGAAGAGGGCAAATCTATGCGTTGGCAAGGACGAAGAAGCAGCAGCAATATGCAGAGCGGCGGACGAGGGGTCAGGAGAGGAGCGGCCCTTAGCGGTGTCGGTCTGATTCTTGGTCTGCTGGTCTTTCTCATTACTAAAAATCCTTTTGCAGCCATCAATATCGCCTTGAATGGCGGCGCGCTTCAGCCCGGAACCGTCGAGACACAGGAGTTGCAGCTGAACGCAGATGAGCAGGAACTCTACGATTACAGTGGGGTTGTGCTGGCCGATACCGAGGATACCTGGCATGACATTCTGAAAAAGTACGGGCACAGGTATAAAGAGCCACAGCTCCTGATTTTTCAGGATAATACGCAATCCGGCTGCGGTATTGCTTCAGCAGGGATGGGCCCGTTCTATTGCAGTCTTGATCGCAGTATTTATATGGATCCCGCTTTTTATCGTATGTTGATCGATGATTTCGGGGCCGACGAAGGAGATTTCATTCTGAGCTACGTGATTTCACATGAAGTTGGCCATCATGTTCAGAACGAACTGGGTATTCTCGATCAGGTGCACCGGGCGCAGCGCGGCAGCTCGTCGGAAGCAGCCAATGAGTTGTCCGTCAGACTGGAACTCCAGGCCGACTATCTGGCAGGCGTGGTCGCACGCCATCAGGGCGAAGCGGGTTATCTCGAAAAAGGCGATATTGAAGAAGCCATATCTGCGGCCTGGGTGATTGGCGACGATGCCATTCAAAAGCAGAAAAGAGGCTACGTCCAGCCGGAAAGCTTTACGCATGGCAGCAGTGAGCAACGCACCCGCTGGTTTCAAAAAGGCTATGACGCAGGGGATCTTTCTGATTTTGACACCTTCGATACCGAAAAATATCCGGATGCTTCCGACCTCTGAGCAAAAGTACATCGCGATTTTGCTATATCCCGGAGACAAACAAGATGAAACAAGAGCCTGAATATCTGGTATTCAGCGGCGAAATGCCGCCGCAGTTTGATGAGGCCATGGCCGAACTCGGTCCGCTGCTGGGCTTTGTTCCCGCGTCTGAAGGAATTCCTGTGGAAGTTTTTCGGGCGAAAGGCGTCGTCGTGGAAAAGCAGGGACCGCATGTACGGCTGGGCTGGCATAAGCCGGTGCAGCTCTATCGTGCGCTCTCACTTCTGCGCGGAGCGTGGGATCAGGATGAGTTCCGACGCGAGGAGCAACCCTGCTTTGAAACAGGCATGATGTTCGACGTCTCGCGCAACGCCTGTCTGCGCCCCGATACGCTGCGCAGTTTTTTGCGGCGCATGGCTCTGATGGGCCTGGATGTGGGTATGCTCTATACCGAGGACACGTATGAAGTTCCCGGCGAGCCCTATATCGGCTATATGCGGGGCCGCTATTCCCAGAAAGAATTACGCGAACTCGATGATTACGCAGCACTTTTCGGCATCGAGCTGATTCCTTGCATCCAGACGTTAGGACATCTTAATCGTGTCCTGCATTGGCCTGCAATGGCGCATTATGCGGATAACGATGAAGTGCTTCTGACCGACAGTGAGGAAAGCTATGCGCTTTTGCGGCGCATGCTCAAGGCCGCCTCTGCGCCCTATCGCAGCCGCCGAATTCATATCGGTATGGATGAGGCGGACGGCCTCGGCCTGGGGGCGCATCTGGCAGCTCACGGCTACGAAGACCCGCACGCCATCATTCGGCGGCACCTGCTCCGCGTGAAGGAGATTACCGATGAGCTGGGACTAAAGCCGATGATCTGGAGCGATATGTATTTCCGCCTGAGCTCGCCCACCAACGGCTATTACGACGGGGATCCGCAGCCTGAGACGGCGGGGGTCGTGCCGGGCGTGCAGCTGATTTACTGGGATTATTACCATCACAACGAGAGTGATTACTCGGCGATGCTGGAAAAACATCAAAGGCTCACCGAACGTCCGCTCTTTGCCGGGGGGATCTGGACCTGGGCAGGGCCGGCGCCGGATTATGACAAAACGCTGGCGACGACGATACCGGCACTCAGCGCCTGTAAAAAGGCGGGCGTACCCTTTGTGCTGGCGACAGCCTGGGGCGATGACGGCGCAGAGACCAACCTGCTCACCGCCCTTCCGGGCATGCAGCTTTATGCCGAATTTGCCTACACCGGGACTTATGACGCGGCTTGGCTGGCCCGGCGCTTTGCCACCTGCTGTGGTGCGGACATCGCGCCTTTCCTGGGCCTTTCCAGATTTAATCGGGTGCCGGGGATGAACTCCGCCTTACGCATGCCCGTCAACGCCGCCAAATTTCTGCTTTATCAGGATCCTCTCGTCCAGCTTTTCGCAAAAGATACCGAAGGACTGCCGATGGCTCGCCATTATGAACAACTGGCGGGAGAATATGAGGCCTGCGCCGCAGAGGGTGGCCCCTACGTGAAGGTGATGGATTTTTATGCCAAACTTGCCCGCGTGCTGGCAGGCAAGTGCTGCTGGCACGAAAACATCAAAGAGGCGGTCGCTCAGGAGGACAGGGAGCGCGCGCAGGCGCTGGCGGAGAACTTGATAGAAACATCTGAGCAAGTGGAAGCACTGCGTCTCAGCTGGCGCGAGCTGTGGCAGTCCACCAACAAAGCCTACGGCTTCGAAATCATCGACGGGCGCATGGGCGCTCTTCGCGCACGTCTGGAAACGGCACACAGTCGCGTGCTCGCGTGGGTTCGAGGCGAAGCAGACGAAACCCTGCCGGAACTTAAAGAGCCAGGCCTTCCCTACATCCAGCGTAAAGGTGGCCTGGCTGGTTGCTATCTCTGGAGCGAAATTGTGTCCGCCTGCAGATAGCTTGATTAAAAATTGAAATGGCTCTTTGACAGACTTGATCAAACGATTTGATCAGGCTTTTTCTTTTGCGATGAGGGCAGCTTCTTCTTCGGCGCTCAGGTAGGCGGAAGGAGCTGCTTCAACTCCACGCTTCCATTCAATCAGATTAACAAGATAGAAAGTGATGACACCAACAGCGCAGCCGAAAACGACGGGCAGAATACCCAGGTAGAAGCCACCGCCGGAGAGAACCTGCCAGATGATAACTCCGATGGTTCCGCTGAGAATAGAGAGTAAGCCGGAATTTTTCGTGGCCCGTGGCACCACAAGCCCCAGTCCATAAGCGGCGAAAGGTCCTGCACAGCGTATTGCGAAAGCGAAGGTGTTCATGGTTACCAGGCTGATACCCAAAAAAGAAATGGCCATGGCAATCAGACAGAAAATGACATTGCAAAGTCGTGTAATGGAAATGATTTTCTTATCTTCCGGTTGGCCTTTGTGCAGCAATTTAAGATAGATGTCCTGAATAAACATGGTCGACATGCAGAGAAGGTTTGAGTCAGCGCTGGACATGGTGGCCGAAATAATCGCTGCAGAAACCAGCCCTGTAATCCAGGCAGGAGCATATAAACTCGTCACAGCCATCATGGAGTTCGAACCGTTTTCAGCTAAGCCTGGAATGTTGTCTTTTAAGGCAAGAGCAGCAAGCCCGAGAAGCGTTGGGAAAATCGCCATGGCGGCCATCAATACTGCAGACAGAAGAGAAGCGTTTCGAGCGGTTTTTTCATCTTTAGCACTTTCAAAGCGCGAGACCATTTCGGGGCCGCTGAGGAAGGTGCAGAAATAGTTAAAGATATAGCCGATAATGACCACCCAACCAATTTTATCGATGCTGAGCTGGGCGGCCGGAAGTTTTTCAGAAATGGCCTGCCATCCACCCGCATCGTGAAGCACAATAGGTGTGGCAATAGCCAGTCCCAGCAAAATGATCATGAACTGAACCATGTCGGATATTTGATCGGCAATCATCCCGCCCAGCGTAGTGTAAAGAATCACAACCAGGCCGGAGATCAGGAGACAGACATTTAGAGGTATCCTGGTCAAGGTTGAGACCACCGAAGCCGAAGCTGCAATCTGAGAAGAAGTCAGGCAAAAGAGAGCGAGAATATTCAGAATGGCCGTGAAGGAGGAGGCCAGCCTGCCAAAACGTCGGTCGATAACCTCTGGGATGGTTATAGCCATGGTTCTACGGATTTTCGGTGCAAAGAAGGCGAGCGGGATCATGGCCACTGCAGCGGCGAGGACATACCAGATGGCACTCATTCCCCAGCTGCCAAAGGCTTTCTGGGCCAGGCCAGTCGTACTTCCACCGCCCACATTGTTGGCAGAGAGTGAAAAAGCAACCATAAACAGGCCCATACGCCGGCCAGCCACCATGTAGTCGGCACTGTTCTTAATCTTCAGCTTTCCGACAAGAAAACCGACAATCAACATGCCGAGCAAATAGGCAACTACAATAATCAACGGGGCAACTTGGACTTCCATCATATACAATCTCCTTGTATATCTATGTTCAACGGAGCCGTGGCGCCCCGCGACAGGATGACGCCGGATCCTGACGTCCACGCAGGAGGATGAACCGTATTACTAAGCTGTTTTAATAAATTATTGTGTTTAGACAGTTCGCAAAACGGCCCTAATGAATTTACACAAAATAAGTATAAATAAACAAAAGTTTTTATGTCAAGATAGCCATGAGAAAAAAGTTTCTGCTTTTGACATCCACAGGGATGTTTTCTTGATTTTTCATCTCGCGAGTGAGCCGACAATGAAGTATCAAGGCTCATAAACTTTGCCTGTTGGAATTCCATGATACAATGCTGGTAAGAAGAGGCGAGAGCTTTGATTACAGGGATAATCCGGAAATTTATTTTTCTGTCGGAGCTTTTTATTCAGGAATCAGTTTTTTAAGAAATCAGAGAAAACAGATTTTTCAGGAATTCAGGAATAAAGATATGATCATTTTTTACACAGGCACAGGGAATTCCCGCTTTATTGCGGAGGCAGCGGCCGATTTTCTGGCCGATGAAGTGACGGACGCGCGCCCGTATATTAAAACGCATAAAGCTGGAAGCTTCGCTTCGACCACGCCCTATGTCTTCTGTTCGCCGACCTATGCCTGGCGTCTCCCTCTGGTATTCAGCCATTTTATTGAGGAGAGCCATTTTTCCGGAAGCAAAGACGCCTGGTTCATCATGAGCTGCGGTGACGATGTGGGCCATGCCTCGGCGTATATTCAAAAGCTCTGTCAGACAAAAGGCTTGCATTTCAGAGGCTTGCTGCCGGTCGTCATGCCGGAAAATTATCTGGCGCTTTTCCCCGTACCCGAGCCTCAGGAAGCCCGTGAGATCATTGACGCAGCTCTGCCGGCCTTAAAGCAGGGGCTGGAGCGGATTCAGCAGAATCAGGATTTTGCTCCGCTTCCTTGTGGCCTGAGCGATCGGCTGAAATCAGGCATGATCAACGTGCTTTTCCGACGCTTTGTCATCAAAAGCCGGGCTTTTCGTTCGACCGAAGCCTGCATTGGCTGCGGACGCTGTGTACAAAGCTGCGTGCAAAACAATATTGTGCTGAAAGAACAACGCCCCCAGTGGGGGAACGACTGTATTCACTGCATGGCCTGTATCTGCAGCTGCCCTGTCGAAGCGATTGAATACGGGAAAAAGACCATCGGCAAAGCCCGCTATCGCTGTCCGGACTACAAGGGTGAGCTTCAGGAATAAGTCCAGATGTGAAATGAGCTCATCCAGGTAAAACAACGTCATCAAGGCAGGTTTTGTACCCCTACAGGACAAAGCGTAAAACATGCGTGGGCCAGGAGAACAAAAGAATGAATGTACCAGGGAATTAAAGAACAAATGTGCCGGGTCACAAAACTCTTTACAGTTATATGACAAAAATCACAATTTCGGCGAAAACTGTTATACTCTGAGCAATATGAGCAATAACTTAAATAATTAAAAATTAGTCTTGTAATCTAAAATTTTAAATCTTAGATCATAGGTGAAAGTGAAATATTAATGTAATGAAGAGGAGATCCTTCACATGAGTCATTCAAAGCACGTTCGTTTATTTTCCCCTGGCAAACGAAACTCCTGGCGTATCCTCATGGCCATATGTCTGGTTTCAGCCCTTCTCTTGTCTGTCTTCCCTCTGCCTGGACAGGGTTCTCTGGTCAACGCAAATGAAGTTGGCAACAATGAAGATCAGCTTTTGAAGACCCTGACAGGCGAAGTTGCTCCTCAAGGTTCCGGTGAGGAGGGAAGCGGTTCTGCTTCCTCCGGTGGTATTAACCCGGGAGAGGGCTCCGGCGAAAGTGGAGATGAGCCTTCCGGCGACTCAGAAGTGGTGCCTCCTAAAGACGGAGAAAGCAATAACGGAAGCGAAGAACCCGGGCCTGGTGAAGAGGGCGAAAACCCTGGCGGAGAAACTGGCTCAAGTGAGAATCCGGGTACAGAAGCAGGAACAGGTGAAAATCCGGGTGCGGCAACTGGCACAGGGGAAACTCCAGGTGCAGAACCCGAGACTGGAACAGGGACAGTTCCCGGTACGACACCTCCTGAAGGGGGGACTTTGCCACAGCCCGGAACAGAGCCCGGTCTGGAAGGACTCTCGGAAGATTCAGATCCTATGCAGTTTTTTGCTGCGCCTCCGATGAGAGGTCCGGCTCAGGCGGTGGATGCTAGTACATTTGATGAACTCAAAACGGCGCTGGAAGCTGGTGCCGAAACGATCAATGTCACTGCTGACTTTACCCTCAACGAAGAACTGAATGACTTAGCTTACACGGATGGCAAGACTCTGACCATTAACGGAGGCAGTCACACTCTTAAGGGATCAGGGTTGGCCAGCATGTTCCACTTCACGACGGCGGCGGACATCAATATCAATGCAATCACGATGGATGGGTCAGGCAGCAGCCGCCATATCAATGCGGAAAATAATACGAATTTGACACTGTCCGACTGTACTTTTCAGAACGGCTCATCTCAAAGTGATGTCGGAAATGCCGAAGGTGGTTCCATTCGCCATATCGGCGGCAGCCTCAGCATGGAGAAATGCACTTTTTCTTCAAACCAGGCAGACGACAAGACATCAAATCCCCTAACGGCAGCTCACGGTGGAGCCATTTATTCAAATAAAGCATCATTGCTTGAGTTGATGGGCTGCACGTTTAAAAATAACAGCACGGGAATAAATAATCCAAATAATACATCATTCCCTTATGGCTGTGGCGGCGCAATAGCTATCGACGGATGTGGCAATGTCCAGGAAAGTAATAGCACGTATGAGGGTAATCACTGTGCTGCGCCGAGCTCGGGGGGTGGCAGTCAGGGGGGATGTATTTTTCTTATAACGTCCACCATGAACTCCATATCCAGTCATTTTACAACGGCTTATCCCTTTAATACTGGCGGCGCCATTTATTCGCGCGATTCGGAATTGACGATTGATGACGGAACCTTTATCGTACCTGAAGATGCAAATAACACGGGTATCAGCGGTGGAGCGATTCAATTGAACAGCAATGTGAAATGTGAGATCACAAATTCTCAATTCAAAGAAGAGGGTACACCGCACCTTGGGTATGCAGGTGGCTTTATCAATGTAGCCAGTGGAGCGCTCACGACTCTCAATATTGATAACACAACTTTCACGGGGACCTACAATCCCGATGATGGCGAAAATGCTATGAACAAAAACAAGGGTGGGCTTGCCAAGTTTGGCGGCGCGATCTGCTTTGAAGAAGGTTCCATAGCGACATCGCATATCAGTAACTGTATCATAGAAAACGTGGCCGCCAGCAATGCGGGAGGGGCGATCAACATCGGTACAGCGATGAGTGGCAAAGCGACGGTTGATCTTACGTTGAACAATGTCACAATTAGTAATACGGGGACAAGCTGCGATGAATTTACATCTTTAGATCAAATAGATCTGCCTATTGCAGCATATGATAATCGCCGTCCCAATTTTATTGGCGGACAGATTTTTGCCGGACCAGGATCGACGGTAAAAATCAATGGGGGATCGTATACGAAAGGCCGCTCACAACGCGGAGGTCTGATTTTAAATCAGGGGGCGATGACCATCAGCGGTGGCGCTGCCCTTTCAGAGGGTACAGCACGGACAAGGCTGGGATGGTCATTTAATACTGGTCTCGGCGGTGGCATCTACAATGCCGGAGATCTCTTTTTGGATCAGATGACACTGAAAGGCAATACAACACAGGGCTCTCGAGGAGCCACGGGCCATCCGCTGAAAGCGGAAGAATATGGTGGCCAGAATGTTTATGCCTATGCTCCGATAACAATCACGCCTCAAGCGCAATTTGATGCAGGTGATATCCGCGTCCTCGACGGTCAATCCTGGATTAACCTTACGGGCGATCTCGACAGTGAACTTAACTCCCATATCAATGTTTCCATCAGTGAATTGGCAATGAATGATGGCCATGGCCTCAGCGAAACACCCATCCGCAAGATCGGCTATACCGTCGCAAAAGGTGCCTCTGGCTATATCCCGTCCCTCGAAGACGCAAAAATCCTCCACTATTTGAGTAAAGAAGATGAAGCTTCACAGGACATTTACAATCAGCGTGTGGCCGAAAAGGATGATCACAGCGGTATCGGAGAATGGGACTTTGTCCTCAACCCCAAGGCGAATACGGTGGTGCTGGGTCAGCGCTGCAAACTTATTTACCACGGCAATAAGAATGATCCTGATCCGGAAAAGGTAACGTTCAACGGAAATACGGGTGATGATCCGATCAAAGATCAGCTTTATTATTATTTCGCTGAGGGGGCCTCGTCTTATATCCTGAAAAACAACAAAATTGCCATTCCGCCGAGACCCGAACTTGAAAAAGACAGTGAAGAACCGACACGAGAGAATCATCGTTTCAAAGGCTGGTACAACAGTGATTTTAAACCCGATGGTCTTGAGAACGAAGCAGAGCGCTTTAAGTTTGAACAGAACGATCCATACCACAGAAAAGTTACCGAAATTTTTGGAAGACCTGAAATACATATTTATGCTGGCTGGGAGAGGCCTGTCAAGGTTCGTATTCAGGGTCTTAAAAAATTACTGGACAAAACTGATGCAAATGCCCCTAGAGACATTTCGGAACAAATCAAGGCCGAGGATTATGAATTTACGCTGAGCTATGGCGCAGAGGGGAGGAGCAACCCGGGGATGGGATTTGATCCCACACAGCTTGGCCCGAATGCCAAACTGAGAACCCGAAACCAGGTAGGAACAAAAGAGGGTGCGCCCTTTGTTTTTGATCCTGTTCTTGAATTTACCCAGGAGGGGTGCTATTATTTCACGGTTCAGGAAGAAAATAAGGCCCCGCAAAACGTGAGCATAGATAAAGAACCGCATGTTTTGGAGATCAAGATCGAGAAGGATGAGACTTCGGGAAAAGTCAAAGTGACGATCAACGACAAATTTGAGTTAGAAGATCCCAATAAACCTGAGCAGATTTTCTTCGACAAAACGCCCGTGCTGGAGATCAGCAATAGCTATGGCAAACCGGTGGAGCCGAATCCGGATATTTTAATCAAGTGTCCACCGAGCTGTGTGCTGCCCCCTGTGGTGACACAGGCCCCTGTTGTAACCCCGATCACAGAAACGCCGAGCCGCAAGGTGCATCGCATCCCTCGTACCGGTGAATCCCGTGATGTGCTTCCCGTCGGCATGCTCCTGAGCCTGGCGGTGCTCCTCGTCTTCGCCCGCAGTAAAGTGAAAAAATAGCTGCAGGCGATCGTTGCAGAACACAACATAAAGGCTCCGAGTGAGGACTGCGTGGCAGCTTCACTCGGAGCCTTCACTAATTAAAACAGCTTAAAACAGTTGTTTCTCCTTTTTAGGCAGCTGCTTTCGCAAGGTTTTTTTAGCCAAAAGGATGGTCAGAAAAGTCTTGTTAGCATGAGCCTTTTCGTTTAGGGCCGGCATGTGTGTCACTTATCCAGGCTATTCATCAGGAGAAAGTTTTTCAGTTTAATGTGCTCCACCGTGCTGGTTGAATAGTCAACATCATCATTGGTGATGATCATTTTCTTTCGGGATTGGTCCAGGCTGTTAAAGAGGGAAAACTCTCGCTCATACGTGCTTTCTGCGGCAATGGAATAAGCTGCTTGCACAAGGTATTCTTTTCCGTCTTTGCTGGCGAGAAAATCAATTTCCTGCTCTCCTTTTGTAAATACGGCAACTTCATAGCCCATGTAAATCAGCTCGTTATAGATAATGTTTTCCAGATTGTGGGTCAGGTCGAATCTCCCGTTGTGTTGACGGATCGTATTAAACGAGACATCTTCATCGTAGATTTTTGCAAAAAAGGCAAGTTCACGTTTAGATCGGCTTGAGAACTGTGGAACTTTACGAATGACGTATGCTTCTTCCAGATAAGACAAATATTTCATGACGGTATTGATTGAACAACTGAGCTTTTCTGAGGAGAGGAAGTGTTGGACTGAGTTTGCGCTGAATATTCTGGCATTTGATATTAGCACATAGTTCACCAGACGCTTAAACAGTTCGGTTTTCCGAATATTATACCTGTTCATGATATCGTTGATGATGATAGTCTGGTTCAAATCATGCAGATATTGCAGGATGGAGGCTTTATCGGAGAATTCTATGACTTTAGGGAAACCGCCATAAAGCAAATAATCGGAAATGGCATAGGATTTCCCCAATTGGCTGGCGTAGTCGCAGATTTCTTTGTAGACAAAGGGCCTTACACAGAACGAAACATAGCGGCCACTGAGTTCTTTTGTGAATTCTTTTGACAGCAGCTTGGAATTGCTTCCGCTAATAAAAAGGGACAGGTTTTCCAACCTGAGTGAACGGCAGGCGATATTCCAGCCGTCCACGAGCTGCACCTCATCAAGGAAGACGTAAAGCTTTTTTGTCGGAGAAAGTCTCTCCCTGACGTAAGATTCCAGTGCGGTCGCGTCTGGTATGGCGGCGGAATACTCCAGAGACTCAAAGTTGATGTATAAAACAGCTTGACCTTTGCTGCGGTATTCTTCAGCAATCTGCGAGAGGATAACAGACTTTCCACAGCGGCGAATGCCCGTTATTACCTTGATAAGATCACTCTCAAAGAAGGGTCTGATCTGATTGATGTAATGGGTGCGAGTAATCATCACTGGAACCTCCTGTTATACACATCATTATTCTACTGAAAACTTTGATGACATTCAAACAAAATTTTCAGTAGAAGTGAAAACTTTTAAATACAACCTGCAAAATTTTCAGTAGCAATACATAAGAGATCATCTTCAAAAGGGATACGCATGAACTGTGTAGGTTGAGGAAATCCAGCCATGGGAGAGAAAGTCAGCACCCTCCGATTTGCGGCTCCAGACCCGTCGCGAGGCCTTTCTCCTGGCTGATGCTGATTTCAGGCAGAATAATGGGCGGATGAGGAACAATATAAGCTTTTAACATCACATGACTCCCTGGGAATCTCAACGCATGCGGCCTTGCAACGCAAGATCAATGCATCGGTTTAAATCAAAGTAAAAATTAAATCAAAGTAAAAACATCCGCCATTTATAATAATTTTTCTGACCACTCATTTTCGCGAAAACCGCAGAGTACAAGATTGTCTCCAAACAGAAGGGGACGCTTTACCAACATGCCGTCCGTTGCAAGCAGTTTGATCTGCTCCTCCTCGCCCATGTCAGCTAATTTCTTTGCTAAACCCATCTGGCGATAGAGCATACCACTGGTATTAAAAAAGCGTTTGAGTGGAAGGCCACTCATTAGATAGAGTTTTCGAAGCGTTTCTTCGTTTGGATGGTCGGCCCTGATATCCATGACACGATACTCTAAGCCATTTGCATCCAACCACTTTAAAGCTTTCTGACACGTCGAGCAGCGCTCGTAGCAATATACACTTAACATATTTAACCCTTTCTTCATGCACGTAAAATTAAGAATGTTTATCCTTTTTTCTTTTCACGGCTGACTTATATTATATCTATGTGTGTATGTGATTTCCCATTTATCTAAAAAAGAAAGCAAGCTGACAAATTAAATAAAACTGACAACAACATTAAACAAAACCTAATGTCTCTGTAATTACGTTGTCTTTTTTCCTCTTGCTTTATGATTCCTGAACAAAGGCTTTTCACTTATAATGTTATTTGGTTTTTTGAAAAGCTGTAAGGTTGCGAGCAATCACGTATTGAAGCTTACGGTGCTCCGCACAACAGAATCATGATGAGCATAAATCAGGACAGGAGATGAACATGAAAAGATTATTGAGCAAACATGTGCAGAGATACGCTCTGTTCGCACTTTTACTGCTCGCCTTTTTGCTTGGATCGGTATCCACTTATGGCTTTGCCGGAATGGACGGACAGGCCGTAATGGTACAGGCTCAGGGGCAGGAAAATGCCGACGATGTGTTGACTGAAATGGATCAGAATGACCCAGTTGTTGACCCAGAAGAACCTGAAACAGGAGAAGCTGGAAAAATCCAGAAGGTCAATGCTGACACTGTAGTTGAAGGTGAAAACCGGGAGATTTTACCCCCCCTTCCAGAAAATCATTTAGAACCTGGGTTAGGGTCTGATTCAGACCATTCCGATCAGATAACCCCAGAACCAGAAAAGCCTAACGACCCTGAACAACCAGCGGTAGAGAAACCTTTGAAGAATCCTGATTCCGAGCCAGGTGACCTTAAAGAAGCTGATAAGGAAAAAACAAAAGCACCGGCAGAAGAAAATGAGATTCAAGCTCAGCCTGGGCAAGTTGATCCAAATAAATTCCCCGAACCCCCTACAAATGAAGGAGATACTTTCGGCTCAAGTGAAGATCTCGTACCCGAAGCCGTTCGAGGAGGTAATCCTGTATTTACCGTGACAAAGCGGCCTGTCGTCGACCCCGATGCGTCTGAAGAACCAGTCGGGGATTACAACACGTTTCATGATGCTATGGAAAATTGTAAGCAGGAAGATACTAGTAATTTATATATCATTACAGTAAATCGGGATTATACCATTACGGCAACAGAGGGTAGCTGGGGCAAGAGCAAGGTAAACATCCTGCTGCGCTCAGCAGATGGCGGGCCTTTTTCTATAGGGACACAAAGCAAGTGGGTATTTTTTACATTGTATAAGGATTGCAATGTACGTATTGAGAACCTTACTTTGGATGGCAGCCATCTTAGTGAATTTGTATTTCTTGCTGACAATGGCGCGCTTATCTTGGGTGCCGGCGTTACTGTCCAGAACTTTATTGATGTTGTTGAACAAGACGGCCCAGCCATTTATATGCAAGGCCAATCAAGTCTGACAGTTGAGCCAGGTGTTGTCGTTCAAAATAATCAGTCGAATACCACAGGGGGCGTCATTTGTGGGAATAGTGCTGATACGACCATTAATATAAAGGGCGGAAGCTTTATCAATAACTCATCCACCAAGCAGGGTAGTGAGGGTGGCTTCGGCGGTGTCATTGCTTCCTTTGGTACCTTGAACATCACGGGCGGAAGCTTTGAGGGAAATAGCGCCACAAATAAAGGGGGAGCTATATGGTTGAGTAGAAATGCCAAAAGCCAGATTTCAAATGCAAGCTTCCTTAACAACCAGGCGGACATAGGCGGAGCAATCTCAGCTTCATGCCGACTAAACATATCTCAGTGTCAACTGAACCAAAATCAGGCTAATTGGGGTGGCGCAATATATGCTCTTGGTGGAGACATCGAGCAATCGACCTTTAGTGATAACAAAGCGGGAAAAAGTGGCGGGGCGATTTATTCTGCTGATGCGGTGGCCACAATCAAAGATTGCAAGTTCTCTGGCAATTCAGCTTCAAGCAAAGGCGGAGCACTATATTTTAATGGTGTAGACAATAAAGGAAAGATTAAACCTGATTCAAAGGTGGATATTTCTACTAACACTTGTTTTAAGGGAAACAGTGTTACTTCTGAGAGCAGCGAAGGTGGTGCGATTTTCTATACTCCTTATATTTATCAAAATTCCATTACCCCAGAAGATGGTGCCTACTTCGGACTAACTATTGACAATACGACCTTATTTCAGAACAACAAAGCCGGAGGAGGCCTCTTTAATCCGCCAAGTAACTATGATAAATTTACGGATCTTAACTTCCACCCTGACTCGGATGTCACGCACGGTGTGCTGACCCGAGAGAGTGTTCTTAATAACTACGATGTCAATTTTAAGAACAGCGCCTGTCTGATCACGTATATCACCAATGGCGGTGAGTTTGCTGATGGCAGTGAACAGAAAGTGGAAGAACATGAGATTGATGAGAATATAACGATTAAAGCTGCCCCAGGGAGAGCCGGATATCGCTTTATAGCCTGGCAGAGTAATCAGGCGGAATATCAGCCTGGCAATACATATACGGTGAAAGGTAACGCAACCTTTGTGGCTCAGTGGGAAATAATTAATCCGCCAGCCCCGCAGCCTGAGCCTGACGATCACGGTGTTATTGAAGGGCTGTCCTTGCGCCCTGTACCTCCGTCCAACCAAAACATCGTTGCTCTGGTTCCGGTATCAACAGCCTCTACTCCGAAAAAAATATATAATTTGCCAGCTACCGGGAGTGCCAGTCCTGCTCTCAGCATCTTCATGGGACTGGGTCTGGTCTTAGTCGGCCTTATGCTTAAAAAAAGATCCTGAGCATACAGCTAAGTGATCTGGACGCATTTTCGAACAGGTACAAGACCAAAATCCATCGGACACAAGAACCTGATCCATCCGAAGCGGCATACTAAAATAAGATCCTCCCGAGCTCTAATCATAGATTCAAGGTCCGAGCCAGGATGAATCGAGTAAGCACAAATAAGGCGGTGCCTTGAGCATATCTAAATGTAGCCTCAGAAATTTCCAAAAGGGAACAAGACCGGACGAGGGAACGTAGCATTTCTGCGTTCCCTCGTTTACGTTAAAGCGTAAGTAAGCGTTTGGTCGACGAAATAAATCATCAGAACATGACCTTCACAGAGGAGCATTTTAAAATTCCCCGAGTGACTAGGCGGCCAAAGCTGACTTTCTATAGTCTAAATAGAGACTGCTTTTTAAAACAGCCAAAATTACCTTTACTTTATTTCTTTTTTCTGCTATAATTTCATAACAAGGAAACAAGGAATCCTTTCATTCGAACAGGGGGTGTGGATATGCCAGCAGCAAAAACTTCCGAGCAGAAAGTTGCAACAGCAAAAGTGTCCGAAAAGAAAGCGGCAAAATCAAAAACTCCCGAGCAGAAAAGGGTCACAATTACCTCCAAAAGACAGTTTACCATCCCGCAGAAGTTTTATTCGGAACTGGGCTTTGAAAGAGAAGCTGTGTGCACGCTGGGAGAAGGCATGCTGATCATTCAGCCTGCCTCCTGTGTTTCCTGCGGAGGAGAGTTCGCAGAACAGATCCTCTCGGATCTGATTGCGGAAGGATTTTCCGGTCAGGAACTGCTTGATGAATTTAAGACAAGGCAGGCAAAAGTTCGGCCAGCCATTGAAACAATGCTGGAAGCAGCAAAAGCAGCAGCTTTGGAAGCAGGCGAATACGCCACTTACAATGACATCTTTGGCTCTGAGAAGTAAATATGGCGGAGTTACGAGTCTTGCCGCCAGCTGCGAAGTTTCTGAAAAAGCTGAAGGATAAGAAATTAAAGGAATTGTACAAGCAAGCCATCGACGCGATCCAGCAAGACCCAACGATAGGGGAGGAAAAAACAGGTGACTTGAAAGGCGTCAGAGGTTATGACATTTATTATAGGCGGATCAACTATGAACTGGCCTATACAGTCGAGTATGCTCAGGGTAAAGGCAAAGATGTCCCCGAAGTCGTTGTGGTCATATTGGCTGGAACCAGGGAAAATTTCTACGACCAGTTGAAACACTATTGGAAATAGACGGCCTTCTACTCAAAAAGAGATCCTGAGCATACAGGTAAGTGATCTGCTCGCATTTTCAAACAGGCACAATAAAAAATCCATCTGAAGCGGCCTTAAAAAAAATAAGGTCCGCCCGAGCTCTACTCATAGAGTCAAGGTCTGAGCCAAGATGACTCAAGCAGTATAAGAATCGGTGAAAGGGGCGGTACGAATGACTTATTATGCGAAATCATTATTGCCTAATGGAAAACAGCCCACGGTGGCGGAACATTGTCAAAACGTTGCTAATTTAGCCGAATATTTTGGCCGTGACCTGGGCATGAAATCCGCGCCATTTTTGTCTGGTCTGGTCCATGATTTTGGTAAATACGGTTCAAAATTCCAAGGTGTTCTCAGTGGCAACTGGAGTCATATCGATCACGCCGTGGGAGGAGCCTGTTATCTTTATGCTTCAACGGGTATGCCTAAGAAAAGAATTATCCAAGCGATGATAGAGGCTGTTAATGGTCATCATGATGGACTGGTTGAATACGAGTTACTAGAAGGGAAGATAAAGGATCTTCTTTCAGGAACAAACAATAATTCACATGCAGATGGTAAAGAAAGTTCCCTTATCGGGAGTGATGAGTTTAACAGGGCGATAGCCGAATTTAATAAAGATCATCCTTCAATGGGTTCATTGAAGTTTCCCAAGCCCCCGTCTTTCGACCCAATATCTTCCATGCTTTTCACGAGAATGCTTTTTTCTTGTTTGGTCGATGCAGATTATAGTATTTCTGCCGGTGAGAAAAACCCACAATATCTGGATGATGCCTACCTGGATTCAGTCCGGGGAAAGACCTATGATTTTTCTTCCATGCTGGCAAGACTTTATGACTATTGCAAAAAGAATTTTGCTGATGCCGATTCCGAAAGTGTCATCAATAAGATCCGCCATGAAGTGTTTCAGGACTGTGGAGACGCAGGCGATGGGGAATCTGGTCTGTATTCGCTTACAGCCCCGACGGGGAGTGGCAAGACCTTGGCGCTTCTGCATTTTGCTCTGCGACAATGCCTGTCACAGGGGAAAAAACGCATTATTATTGTGCTCCCATTTTTGAGCTTAATGGAACAAAATGTCGACATTTATCGGAAGATTTGCCCTGATCTGATCGAAGACCACAGCCAGAGTCGTTTAAATGATGAGGAGAGAAACTTGGCATCCCGTTGGAATGCCCCACTGACGCTGACGACGTCGGTTAGATTTTTTGAATCCCTCTTTTCCTGTCGCCCCACAGACTGTCGAAAGCTTCATCATATGGCCAATAGTGTTGTCATTTTTGATGAAGCTCAAAGCCTTCCGGCTGACCTTGCATTTTTTAGCCTGCAGGCCGTCAACGAACTCTGTCAGCGCTACCATACGACCATGCTTTTTTCGACTGCCACCCAACCCAATTATGAAAACCTTAAAGATCTTCCCTGGCAAACACGGGAGATTATTCCTGAGCCACAAAAGTTATACGATAAAATGCACCGCGTCGAGATAGACTGGCATATTGATAATAAGGCGAAAATTTCATTAGAAGATATAGCCGCTGAGATGTCTCAGAATGACAGCGTGTGTGCCATTGTTAATTTGCGAAAACACGCCAGAAAACTGTACTCCTTGCTCAAAGAGCGCAGCCCTGAAACGGAAACGTTTTTGCTGACGACGGATCTCTGCGCTGCCAGCAGACGGAAAGCGATTAAAGAGATTTCTCAACGCTTAAAAGAGCATCTGCCTTGCCGTGTTGTCGCCACACAATGTATTGAAGCTGGAGTAGACTTCAGTTTTAAGCTCATGTTTCGTGCCCTGGCTCCCCTCGATGCTATTTTACAAGCCGCGGGGCGTTGTAACCGACACGGGGAATATCCGGGAGGTGGCCGGCTTTGCGTTTTTATCCCAGACGAAGCGGGGGACTTATATCCGGATAAATGGTATGGAGATGCGGCTTCGAAAGTACAAACCCTGCAATTTGAAGAGTCCATTGATATCAACAATCTTGAACACTTAAAGAGATACTACGCCTTACTTTTCGCGGATAACCCGCGGAGAAAGTCTGTAGAGAAAGCCCTCGAAGTATATAGTTATAAACAAGTCGATGAGACCTTTCGTATGATAAAAAATGACGGGCTCCGTGTGATTGTCCCCGTTGATCCCTCCCGAGATCCTTCCTCAGATCTGAAGGCCTGCCATATGTCCTATCGTCAAATTCGCGAACAGCTATTAAATCATGGCCTCACGAAGTCCCTTATGCGAGAGACTGCAGCCATCACAGTGCAGGTCAGCCGGTCTTGCAATAGCCAACTTCAAGATGTGGCCGAAATTCTTTATTACAGTAAAAACGGACGGCCCCAAAAGGACAGGGTAAGTGAATTTTACATTCTCTGCCCGCAGTACGAAAAACTTTATGATGAACGATTAGGCCTTCAGCTCTCAACAGAGGATATTAGGTCGTCGGATATCTTTGTTTAAAGCTTGAGGGTTTTGTGTAAAAAATATTGCCTTAAGAAAAGCCTTGTTCACTTTGCTGATGATGAAACATTTTTAAAACAATAACTTGCAATTTGAAAAAAATTTACTAAAATATAAAACAACCTATAATATGCGAATTGAAATTAAGGTGTGAATTGAAATGTTTTTTATTTTAGGTTACCCCAAAACACCCCAAAGCCTATTTTGGGGGATATCAAAAAGGAGGTGAAAGATTTGCAGGAATTGACGTTTGAGGTCTGGGGAGATTTTGCCTGCTTCACGATGCCGTATGGCAAGGTTGAACGCCTGACCTACCCCTTGCCAACTCCATCTGCAGCCAGAGGAATAATATCGGCTATTTATTGCAAGCCCAAAGAATTTTACTGGCAGATCAGGCGTATTGAAGTGCTCCGGCCAATTCGCTACATCAGTTTTAAACGCAATGAGGTCAAAAGCAAAGTCAGTGACAAGCCGATCTTTACCGATGAGGATCGGACTCAGCGGCAGACCGTTGCTTTGAAGGATGTTCGATATCGCATCAGTGCATCCATCATCCCCCGCGAGGCTTTCGTTGGTGAGGAAAAGGCGCTATACGAGCAGGCTCACCGCAGACTTAAAAATGGTAAATGCTTCATGCAGCCCTCTTTGGGTCTCCGCGAATTTGTCGCTTATGTGGAGGAATACGATCCCGCAGTACATCTTGATAAGCCTATTCCCGTGGATATGGATTTGGGCTTAATGATCTACGATGTTTTCGACCTCCATGATGATGCTGTGAGAAAAAAATCGCAAACGAAACTCAGCCTTTTCCATGCAGTCATGCGCCAGGGGGTGCTCAACATCCCGGACTATGACAGCCCGGAGGTCATCAAGGAGGTAAGCTCATGCTAAAACCTCTCTATGACTATGCATTGAGAAAAGATCTGACCCTGGCCGAAGGCTATAGTAAAAAGGTCATCAAAGCCTTTATTCAACTTTATGCGGATGGAAGTTTTCAGGGAGTGACATCGGGAAACGAGGACGAGCTTCTTGTTCCTGATATCGGTTCGCTTGCTCAGGGCAAAGATAAATGCAATGTCCTCTCCGAGAAACGAAGTATAGTCACCTTTGAGGAACCAAATCCGGATTTAAAGAAATTTATCACTGCTCTGAAAAATCTTGGAAAGTCTCAAAAATCCTATCTCTTATTTGCACAAGTTCTGGAATCAGGGAGCAATCTTGGCAATATCCGTCAGCGCCTTTCAGCATTAAGAATCATGCCAGAACAGCGTTTTTGTTTTAGCCTGAACGAACAAATCTTCCTCGATGATACCGAAGATTCAGCTGACCACGCTGAGGTCCGGATTCTCCTCGGGGAAGATGGAAGCTATCTTGGCGTCAAAGCCTTGAATTCTGAGACCAGAGCAGAGGTAGAGACATGTTCGCAGGAACAAGCCCAAGCTTCACTGAATCGAGACATTTCTTCCCAGGTGAGGGCAATAAACCAACAAAATTTTGCGTCTTTGTTTTCAGCGAGTGATAAAAGCCTCTTTTTTATCGACGGTCTGAAAAAGGCAGCAGAAGTGGAACCGCGCCTTTTGTTTTGCGCTCAGGCTCTGGAAGATCCGGAAACTTTATGCGAGATTCGCTGTGGCCTTGATGCCCTGAAAATTAAAGGCAGCGATAGAATTGCTTTTAAAGTTGCCAGCCAGGTACTGCTTAGCACTCCTGCTTTACAGAGTTGGTGGAAACACTATCGCAGTGAATTACTTTTACCAAAAGAGACGAACAAAACGCTTGTACCCTGTCTGATTACGGGCGAGTTGGTTCAGCCATTGGATATCACTCCTAAAATCAATGGGCTATTTTCTGTTGGAGGGCACTCCTCAGGAGATGCCCTGATTTGCTTCGATAAAGATGCTTTTTGTTCGTACAATCTTAAACAAGCGAACAATGCCCCGGTCGTTGAAAGTGCAATGTCAGCGGTTAAAGCTGCTTTGGAGAGTCTATTGGCCGAGGCTCCTGTCATTGCCGGGTCAAAACTCGTGTACTGGTATGACAAAGATCTTCCCCCCGGAGAAGATCCTATACAGCAAAGTTTTGTCCCGGTCCTGGAGAATTCCAGCTTTGAATATGATGAAGATGAGGAAGAAGAAAGCCCGGAGGAAAAAGAAAAGGAGCGTATTGAGGAAGAAAGACAAAAAGAACGCACTGCCTTAAAAGAAGCTGAGATGTTGGTTCAGCGCATTCAGACGGATGAGCAGGCGTCGGCTTCAGAAGATTTTTCTTACTATATCCTGATGCTCTCCGGAGTGGGTGGGCGCATCATGATCCGCCGGTATGAACGAGGCAGTTTCCGTGACCTCAAAACCAGGCTACAGCAATGGCAGGACGATCTGAGTTTATGTAAAGTATATAAAGATGGAGAGATGAATCCCTGCAAGCTGGTTGCAAGATTGCTGCGTCTGCTCTCCTTCAAAAAATCAGAAAAGAATGTGTACAAGCGTTTGAATAAAGAATTGGCAGGTATTACACCGGCCATTCTGGATGCCATTCTGACGGGTACGCCACTCCCCGATGCAGTGCCCGTTAAGGCGCTTGCCTATATCCGTTCGTCGATGCTTGCCGCAAATGAGGATGAGCAAAGTGATACGCAGGATCTTTTTGCAAAGGATGCCTGTGTATGGCAATGGCTGAAAGTTTGGCTATTGAGAAATAAAGGAAAGCGAGGAATGTTGATGTGTCACTATAATGACAACTATGTCTCTGAGACAAATGCTTACTACTGTGGGGCTTTGGTGGCCATCTACGAGGCTATTCAAAAAATTGCCATGCCGGAAGTGAAGGTCAGCGTGGTTCAGCGCTATTATGGTTCGGCGATTCAAACGCCTGCTTTGGTTTTGGGGAATTTAAGCAGAATGTCGGTTCATCATCTGGCTAAAATAGAAAATGAATGGCTGAGAGACAATTTCCAGCAGAAATTAAACCAGGTCAGCACTCACATTCAGGGCAAAATTCCTTCGACATTGAATCTGGAAGCCCAATCTGAATTTGCTCTCGGCTACTATCAGATGAATGCCGCCATGGAAAAAGAAAAGCGAGACAATAAAGCTATAAGAGAAGCCAAAGCAGCCGCTAAAACGGTCGAAGCAGATGAGCAGGTTGATGAAAAGAAAGGGGCCCAATAATGGCTATTCAAAACCGCTACGAATTGATGTACTACGTTGCTTTTACAAACTGCAACCCCAATGGTGATCCGGATATGGGGAATACTCCGCGCATTGATCCTCAGACGATGCAGGGCTACATCACGGATGTTTCCAGCAAGCGCCGGGTACGCAATTATGTCGAAATGGCCTATGAGGGCAAGCCGGGGATGAATATCATCATCCAGCAAGCCAGCAACATCAATCGCAAAATCGCCGAGGCAAAAATAGCGGCAGGTGTCGCCGACAATTCTGCAAAAAAAGAAGATGTCTACAAAGGTCGGCAAAAAGCCTGTGAACTTTACTATGATGTGCGTACCTTTGGAGCAGTGATGTCCACCGGACCTAATGCCGGCCAGGTGAGGGGTCCTGTACAGTTCACCTTCGCTAAAAGTCTCGATCCTATTCTGCCACTCGATATATCGATCACGCGCATGGCTATTGCAGAGGGTGATGACTTAGCGAAAGCGACTGCTAAAGAGATTGGTACGCCCGAGGATAAGCTTCGTACGATGGGGCGTAAGCAAATCATCCCCTTTGGCCTTTACGAGGTACGAGTTTTTATCAGTGCAAATCTTGCAGCAGAAACCGGCTTTGATGACGAAGATCTGAGAATCTTCTTTGAAGCGATATTAAACATGTACGAACATGATCATTCTTCCAGCAAGGGCGAAGTCTCAGTTATCTCGCCACTGATCATCTTTAAACATGTGGGTACAGACAGCGATCCAGAGCAAAGAAAACGTCAGGCAAAGCTCGGCTGTGCTCCTGCTCATAAGCTCTTTGATTTGGTCAAAGTCACGCGCAAGGATGAAGTCGAGTACCCGAGAAGCTTCCACGATTATCAAGCCACAATCGATCTCGACAACATTCCCGCAGGAGTGCAGGTCGGCTTCCAGACAGAAGCCACGGGTGAGATTTCCTGGAATAAATTGCCGGAAAATGAAACTTGGCTGCAACGTGGATAATACAGAAGATTTTATCCCATTAAGTCTGCTGTCGCAGGCAAATTACTGCCTGCGACGTGCAGCACTTATTTGGAACGAACGGGTGTGGGCAGAAAGTGCCGATACCGCTGAAGGGAGAACCGATCATGAAAAGGTTCACGAACAGCGGATCGAAAGACGTGGATCCGAAATCAAACTTTTTGAATATGAAGTCTTTTCTAATAAACTTTCTCTCATTGGAAAATGTGATTGCATAGAAGCAGAAATGGATGCAAATGGCTGTTGCCTCCCCTCCGTTGATTTCCCTGTACGTTTGTTTCCTGTTGAATACAAGCATGGGAAGGAACGTGAGGAATTTGAGTACGAGGTTCAACTTTGTGCCCAAGCCATTTGCCTCGAAGAGATGTTTAATACTCACATTCCTTCGGGTGCAATATTTTATATTAACTCGCATCGCCGACACGAGGTTTCTTTTACGGCAGAATTGCGGAAGGCTGTAGAGAAAACAATATCACGTCTTCGAGATATACGGGAAGATTTTCTGATCCCTCCGCCTGTCTACACGGTAAAGTGCAGCAAATGTTCTCTTCTGGATTACTGTCAACCAGATATCCAACAAAGTGCAAAAGCATATTGCGAAACTCTCAAGCGAGAGGCCAGGGGTGAGTTAGAACTATGAAAAAACTGCTCAATACTCTTTATGTACTCACGCCAGACAGTTATTTATTTGTACGCAATGGGGCAATTGCTATCCGAATTGGCGGTGAAGAAAAAGCAAGCATTCCAGCCCACCTTATCGATGCGATAGTTATTTTTGGCCCAAATACGCTTTCAACCCCACTAATCGGTTTTTGTGCAGAAAGAGGGATTACAATCAGCTTCTTGTCCGAACATGGCCACTTTTACGGACGGGTTTGTGGCCCAGTTTCAGGCAATGTCCTTTTGCGAAAAAAGCAGTATGAAAGTCTTAATGATCCAAAATTTACCAAAGCAATTGTGACCAACGTTCTTTATGCCAAGATTAGGAACAGTAAAGATGTTCTGCTGAGAAGGGTACGAGTACAGGTCAATGATTCAGAAAAAACAAAGATGACGGAGGCTGTAAATCAGCTGAGCCGTATGGCAGAAGATCTTTCAAAAATGCACGATGTTGACTCCATGAGAGGGCTTGAGGGTGCAGCAGCTACAGTTTATTTTTCACAATTTGATCATATGCTTACATCAAGCGACTTGAAGTTTGATGTACGCTCCAGACGGCCCCCGCTTAATGAAGTTAATGCATTGCTTTCGTTTGTCTATATGCTCTTAACCAGAGAAATTCAATCAGCTTTGGAAACCGTAGGTTTGGATCCTGCAGCAGGCTATTTACATACTTTGCGACCTGGGAGGCCATCTTTTGCCCTCGATCTAATAGAGGAATTACGGGCTCCACTCTGCGATCGCTTTGCCATAACTCTATGTAATAAGGGACAGATTTCCAGAGAAGATTTTCTTACGGAAACAGATGCTGTATATCTCAATGAAAAAGGCAGAAAGAAAGTATTGACGGCATGGCAGAAGAGAAAAGAAGAGATGATCATGCACCCATTCCTTCGCGAAAAAATTGAAATTGGCTTAATCCCTTTTACTCAAGCGATGCTCTTTGCCCGTGTGCTTCGTGGTGACTTAGACGAATATCCCCCTTTTATCTGGAGGTAATATGCTGATCGTTGTCGCTTATGATGTAAATACGATGACGACAGCTGGGGCCAGGAGGCTCCGAAAAGTTGCCAATTTATGTGAGAAATTTGGCGTGAGAGTGCAAAACTCAGTCTTCGAAGTTATGCTCGATGAAGCACAATTTGTCACATTTAAGCATGACTTGACAAAGTTAATTGATCTTAAACTTGATTCAGTTCGCTTTTACAGATTTGGCAATCACTATAAAAACAAAATAGAAGTACTAGGGAAGACATCGCCTGTCCAGGTTGATGAGCCTCTATTACTATAAATGCTTGCACCAATGACGCCAAAACATATTATGCTAAGGGACTGGTGAAGATTTTTTTGTGAACTGCTTACAAAATTTCGCAAAAACTGAGCATGATTTGAAAGAGTTTGTGAAAAAATAGTCACTTTCTATAAAATTAAATACTCTAATTTCTGCACAATGGTATAATTTTGCTGTCGCCCCTCACGCAGGGGCGTGAATTGAAATTTTTTTTCGAGTTTTAGCTCCCACCTGTCATAGTCGCCCCTCACGCAGGGGCGTGAATTGAAATGCCATATTTGAGGCAGGTCACAACGCAATCATTGTCGCCCCTCACGCAGGGGCGTGAATTGAAATCGGATATTCGGCCAAATCTTTTTATCTCCAAGATGTCGCCCCTCACGCAGGGGCGTGAATTGAAATATTCTCGTCATATCTTCCATATTTAGCCCACGTCGTCGCCCCTCACGCAGGGGCGTGAATTGAAATCCGTTATCCATGTAAGCCGCATACGGAAGCTTTTGTCGCCCCTCACGCAGGGGCGTGAATTGAAATGAGTTGTAGAACCGTTTGGAAAATGTTTTGGCCACGTCGCCCCTCACGCAGGGGCGTGAATTGAAATATATATGACCTGATGGGCTTTATATTTTTTTATGTCGCCCCTCACGCAGGGGCGTGAATTGAAATTATCCACAAACCCACTATATTCTTTGGATAGATGTCGCCCCTCACGCAGGGGCGTGAATTGAAATCTGCCTGTTGCCCGTACAAAGCGCGGGCGCCCCGTCGCCCCTCACGCAGGGGCGTGAATTGAAATTTTTGAGCCGCGTAGCAAGCTCAGACCACATCAGTCGCCCCTCACGCAGGGGCGTGAATTGAAATATTTATTACGCGCCGAAGTTCCAGATGATGAAAGCGTCGCCCCTCACGCAGGGGCGTGAATTGAAATATCAAATCTATCAGGAAAATCTTCTACGGGCTTGTCGCCCCTCACGCAGGGGCGTGAATTGAAATACTTTATGTGAACGCTAGGAGTATGCCAGAATCGTCGCCCCTCACGCAGGGGCGTGAATTGAAATATAGGCTTTTTGGGCTTTAGGGTCTAGCTTAACCGTCGCCCCTCACGCAGGGGCGTGAATTGAAATGGTTTACACGGCAGGCAAAAATAGCGGATGAGGGTCGCCCCTCACGCAGGGGCGTGAATTGAAATTGTATAGTGCTCCGCACGTGCCCGGCAGGTTGCGTCGCCCCTCACGCAGGGGCGTGAATTGAAATAAACGAACTAACCATGGAAGAACTCATCGCAAAGTCGCCCCTCACGCAGGGGCGTGAATTGAAATTGCACAATTTCGGAGAAAAGGCAGGCAATGTTGGAAGGTCGCCCCTCACGCAGGGGCGTGAATTGAAATTATTGATGGAATCTCTCCATAATATCCGCAACTGTCGCCCCTCACGCAGGGGCGTGAATTGAAATTTGATCCTTGCCATTTGCTGCATCGTTTAATGAGTCGCCCCTCACGCAGGGGCGTGAATTGAAATCAGTTGCCCAGAAATCCCCGAACGGGCCAGCTCGCGTCGCCCCTCACGCAGGGGCGTGAATTGAAATACAATGCGTTTGATATCATCGACGCTCACCATTGTCGCCCCTCACGCAGGGGCGTGAATTGAAATTTGTTTACTCGGGCAACAAAAGTCTCCACGCTATCGTCGCCCCTCACGCAGGGGCGTGAATTGAAATCGGCATGGCATTGTCCAAGAGCCCGTCCACGTCGAGTCGCCCCTCACGCAGGGGCGTGAATTGAAATCGGCATGGCATTGTCCAAGAGCCCGTCCACGTCGAGTCGCCCCTCACGCAGGGGCGTGAATTGAAATATATCAGCCGGAGAATCGTATTGGATTATACCGAGTCGCCCCTCACGCAGGGGCGTGAATTGAAATTGCAGAGGCAGCAAAAATCAAAGACGAGGCGGAGTCGCCCCTCACGCAGGGGCGTGAATTGAAATATATTTGGCTTTCAGGGCATTCTCCGTCATTCCGTCGCCCCTCACGCAGGGGCGTGAATTGAAATAAAGCTAAAGGGCAGTTCCTCCGGGAGCCCCTGGGTCGCCCCTCACGCAGGGGCGTGAATTGAAATGGGGGTCGCCGTGACACCCAGCACCTTTGCGCCGGTCGCCCCTCACGCAGGGGCGTGAATTGAAATATAATTTTCAATAAACTTCGCATCTTCAACGGGTCGCCCCTCACGCAGGGGCGTGAATTGAAATCGCATTAAGTTCAGCTTGGTTTATTGGATCCTGATGTCGCCCCTCACGCAGGGGCGTGAATTGAAATCGATATAGTTCCATAGTTTCATCAGGATTCATGAGGTCGCCCCTCACGCAGGGGCGTGAATTGAAATATTGTCAACTCATAAAAGAGCTATTAAGGCGTCGCCCCTCACGCAGGGGCGTGAATTGAAATTTCCCGCTTCCGTTTTTGCCGATAATGCAGCAACGGTCGCCCCTCACGCAGGGGCGTGAATTGAAATAAACTTAATAATTTTAAGTTATGTTTTTAGCCTGTCGCCCCTCACGCAGGGGCGTGAATTGAAATTTTTATTAGTTTCGGATAATCCTTAATGGCAAGGTGTCGCCCCTCACGCAGGGGCGTGAATTGAAATGCAGGTTACGCCCTGCGATCGTCAGGCTAGGAACTGTCGCCCCTCACGCAGGGGCGTGAATTGAAATTTAATCATATTAGCTATGGCCGCCTGTTGCTCTAGTCGCCCCTCACGCAGGGGCGTGAATTGAAATCAAAAATCTTCGTGAACTGCAACCAGGAAGGGCCAGTCGCTCTTCACGCAGGGGCGTGAATAAAATTTAATTAAGCGTAATTTGTTGTTAAAGGCGCATCTTCATTGTCTCACGTCCTGCCCATTCTCCGAGGAAGAGCCGTTTGCATCCCTGAAACATGAACAAACTCCCACTGTATTTTCCCTTCTGCTTTGTGCTTTTTGCTGTTGCGCTATATTATAGTAGTAAGAATGAATTTTTAGAACACAAATATAAGGAGAGAACACGATGGAGACGGTGAAACCTGATAAGAATCAGAGGATTTGCATTATCGGCGGTGGCCCTGCGGGAACTTCGGCAGCGATGTATCTGGAAAAGAATGGCTACACGAACTATGTCATTTACGAAAAAAGCGAACGTGTGGGCGGCAAATGCCGTTCGCCCCTGATGGCGGTTAAAAACAAAGCGGGAAAGTGGGAAGACCGTACCATTGAGATGGGCGCGGTCATGGGCTGTGATACGTATTTTGCGGTCCGTGAGTGCGAGGAGTTTGGCGGCGCGACGCATAAAGATGGTCCGCCCATGGGACGCCGTTTTATGAATACCGATGGTACCCCGGCCAAAACCAGCAAGCTGGCGCTGATTAAAAAGCTGCTGGCCCTGAGAAAAATGACGAAATTACTGAAGACCAAATATGTCGGCTATGACGTCAATGGGCATCGCGGCGTGGCGCAGGGGCGCTATGATGGGCCTTGTCCTTCTCCCGAAATGAAGCTCGCGCATATTGAGGGCGAAAATCCAAACTTAAAAGATCTCTCCATGCCCTTTTCTGAATTCCTGAAAAAGAATCATTGCGAAGAAGCGGAGTTAATCTGGAAGGGGCCCTTTACCTCTTTTGGTTATGGTTATTTTGATGAAATCCCCGCGGCTTACGTCCTGAAGTATCTCGATGCCTTCACGGTTCGTCAGTTCCTCAAAGCCGGTCTGCTGTGGACCTGGAAAGACGGAACGCAGTCCATCTGGCAGGGGGTGAATGCTCATCTGAAACATCCTGTTCAGACGAATAGCGAGATTACCGCCATCGAGCGCAAGGATGGCAAGGTGGTCGTGACCATTAATAATCAGCAGACGGAGAGCTTCGATAAGCTCATCATCTGCACACCGCTGGAACTTTTCCTGGGTTATGGCGACCCCACCGAAGAGGAGAAAGAGCTTTTCTCGAAAATTGTGCATAAAGAGTACTTCACCATGGCGGTTCGTCCGCCCGAAGAGAAGGCTCCGGATATTTCCTATTATTACTTCCAGAACATGACGAATGAGACGCGCGGTCACCTCATGGTCTTTTACCATCGCTGGCCGGATTGCGGACCTCAGCCGCTGGTCACTTTCACTTTGCGCAATCACGCGGGGATGGAAGATGTCCCCTTTGATATAGCCAAAGAAACAACCCTCAAGGACATGGAGAAATCCGGTCTGCCTGTGGAAAAAATCGAACGTATCGACGACTGGTACTATTTCCCGCATGTCAGCTCCGAGGATTATGCGGATGGCTGGTACGATAAGGTTGAGGCTCTGCAGGGCGAGAAGAACACCTTCTATGCCGGTGAGGTCATGGCTTTTGGCGATATGGAAGAAACCGCAGAGTATTCACGCGAACTCGTGCGGAGATTTTTCCCGGCCTGAGTCTGAACTCAGATGAAGCAAGACGAGAAGGTGGGGAGAAACTTCCGGTCAGGCTTTGCAGAAGGGCTTGCGGGAAGTTTCACCCACTCGCTTTGAGAAGATATTGTTATCGATAGAGCATGCGGAAGGAAAGACTTCGGTACAACTTATGCCAATGAGCGGGCCAGAAGTTTTTCCTGAATTCAGGAGAAGGAATCAGACGGTTATGGAAGAAATCAGAATTATCGAAGTTAAACAAAGCGTTTTCGCCGACAATGATGAGAAGGCGGAAGAACTGCGTCAAAAGCTGCGCGAAAAGGGCTGCTTCCTTGTGAATATCATGTCCAGTCCGGGATCGGGAAAGACCAGTATTCTGACGCGGCTGATCCCGGCCCTGAAAGATAAGTACAAGATTGCGGTCATGGAGGCGGATATCGATAGCGATGTGGACGCCCGGACGATCGCCGAAAAAACGGGAGCGGCCACGATTCAGCTGCACACCGGCGGCATGTGCCACCTTGATGCAGCCATGACGCGGCAGGGTCTTGATGAGGTCGGCGCAGAGGCTTTTGACCTGATCTTCCTGGAAAATGTCGGCAACCTGGTCTGCCCGGCGGAGTTTGACACGGGCGCCAGCAAGAATCTCGTGATTCTTTCTGTCCCGGAGGGCGATGACAAACCTTTAAAATACCCGCTCATGTTTGAAAAAGCGGATGTGGTACTGCTCAATAAAATTGACGTACTGCCGTACTTCGACTTTGATGTCGATAAATTTTCAGGCTATTTGAAAATCCGCAATCCCAGAGCCGAGCTGCTGCCCGTTTCGGCACGCAGTGGAGAAGGTCTGGAACACGTTGTCGCCTGGCTTGAAAAGGCCATAGAAGCATGGAGAAAACAGGATGCCTGAACAATTTAAAACCTGTCGTTCCATATATCAGGGAGAAGCCGAGCTTAAAAAAGATTACGCCAAACTGGGCCGAAAAATTACCGACTGCATTCCTCATAAAATCAAAGGCCTTACGACCGACGACCCGGAATACTGGGGCCTGAGAGAGCTTTTGAATGATGATATGGTCGAAGTCGCCAATAAGATGAAGCTCCGCAAATTCTATACCTATGAAGAGTTGCTGAAAATGAACCCCCGCTTTGAGCCTGTGGATCTTCAAAAACTCCTGGACGAGATGTCCTACATCGGTATTATCGAGTACGACTATGGCGATAACTACGATCATGACGGCGAACTCAAAGACAAGCCGCGGATTAAGCGCTACCGTGTTCCTTATTTTGTTCCGGGAGCGGCGGAGCTCTTTAATTCGAGCCAGGACCGTGTCGATCGCAATCCTGCCGCCGGAAACTTCTTTGAGCGCATGACCTTCATTCCTCTGAAGGGAGTGACCCAGATGGTGCCTCCCGGAGGCGGAGGCATCGGCATGCACGTCCTTCCGGTTGAAGAGGCGATTAAATTTGAAAACAAATCGGTCGATCTGGAGGAGATCTCCTATTGGCTGAAAAAGTATGAGGGCCATATTTCCAGTGGCATCTGCTCCTGCAGAGCGACGATGAAAAAAATGGGTGAAGGCTGCGGTGATGATTCGGAAAACTGGTGTATCCAGGTGGGCGACATGGCGGATTATGCGGTCGAAACGGATCGCGCCCATTACATCGACGTGGAAGAAGCTCTCAGAATCATTAAAAAGGCCGAAGAAAATGGCTTTGTCCATGAAATTACCAACATTGACGGCGAGAATAAGATCTTCGATATCTGCAACTGCGATGTGAAGGTCTGCTATGCCCTCAGAACCGCCCTGCTCTTCAATACACCCAACATGGTGCGCAGCGCTTACCGGGCAAAGGTGAAAAAAGAGAACTGCGTCGCCTGTGGCGGCTGTGCTGAGGTTTGTCCGGCGGGCGCGGTGAAGCTGGGTCAGAAACTGCTCAAAAAAGACGGAACGGAACAGAGCTATCCGAAAACGATTCTTCCCGATAACGTCATCTGGGGAAAATATGCCTGGGATGAAAACTACCGGGATACGGCGCGTCTCTGCAACACCTATGAATCCGGTTCAGCGCCCTGTAAGTCGGCCTGCCCGGCTCATATTTCCATTCAGGGCTATTTGAAAAAGGCGCATGAAGGCAAGTTCGATGAGGCTCTGGCCATTATCAAGAAAGCCAATCCTTTCCCCGCCGTCTGTGGCCGTATCTGCAATAAACCCTGTGAAGCCGCCTGCACACGCGGCACGGTGGATCAGCCAGTGGCCATCGACGCGGTGAAAAAATTCATCGCTGATCGCGAGCTGAAAGCTGAAAAGCGCTATATTCCCCCGAAGAACGCTCCGACGACCGACGAAGAGGGCTTTGATGAGAAGATTGCGATTATCGGCGCCGGACCTGCCGGTCTCTCCTGCGCCTATTATCTGGCGCTACTGGGCTACAAGCCCGTGGTTTTTGAGAAAAATGAAAAACCCGGCGGCATGATGACCTATGGTATTCCTTCTTATAAACTTGAAAAAGATGTCATCGAAGCCGAGATCGAAGTGTTGCGCCAGCTCGGCGTGAGCATCAGAACCTCGTGCCAGGTGGGCCGTGATGTCACCCTCGATCAACTGCGGCAGGAGGGTTACAAGGCCTTTTATGTCGCGGTAGGCTGCCAGGGCGGCAGACTTCCCGGCATCCCCAACGACACGGCCGAAGGAACGGATTATGCCGTACATTATCTCCAGGAATCTCTGAGCGGCGGACAAGCTCCCTTCAAGGGCAAAGTCGTTGTCATCGGCGGTGGTAACGTTGCCATTGACTGCGCCATGACCGCAGCGAAACGAGGCGCCTCAGAGGTGAGCATGATCTCGCTCGAAACGCGGGAGGAAATGCCTGCGAGCGAATCCGAAATTGCCGAAGCAGCGGTGGAAAAGGTACAAATCATCAACAGCTGGGGGCCAAAAGAAGTGCTGGTCGACGAGCAGAAGAAGGTGAAAGGACTGGTCCTGAAACGCTGCACGCGAACCATTGACCCTGAAAGTGGCCGTTTCTCGCCCCTCTATGACGAAGACGAGACCATGACTGTGGAGGCAGACTTTATCATTTTTGCCATCGGTCAGACCATTCTCTGGGACGGTCTCCTCGATGGCAGCAAGGTGAAATACCACCACGGCAACTATCCCATGGCCGATCCGCTGACCTTCCAAACCGACGAAGAAGATATTTTTGTCGGTGGTGATGATTTCACCGGGCCTAAATTTGTCATCGACGCCATTGCCCAGGGGCATTTCGCAGCTGAATCGCTGCACCGTTATGTTCGCCAGGCGCATATGACCATTGGCCGTGAACGCCATCAGTACAAAGCTTTTGATACAGTCGACATCACGCTTCCGGCTTCCTACGATACAGCCGGACGTCAGGAAGAGCCGATGGATGCTTCCATCAGCGATGCCTTCCGCGATCGCATGCTCACTCTGACCGAGGAGCAGGTTCATCTTGAAACAGGCCGCTGCCTCAGCTGCGGCGCCGCTGAGGTCGACCAGAATAAATGTATCGGCTGTGGTCTTTGCACGACACGCTGCGAATTTGATGCCATTCATATTACCCGTGATCTTCCGGAAATGACCCATATGCTTGCAGGTGAGCAAAAACCGGCAGCTGTGATGGGCTATTCGATAAAGCGGGCCTTCAGAATTCTGACTCATGCAGGCACGCCTGAAGCGAAAGAAATGCGCCGCCGCCGCAAGGCGTATAAGCGTGCCAACAAGGCCTTTAACCGTGAGCATCCGGATGTAGGGAACGCTTATCATGCATGAGCTTGGTCTGGTCATGCACTTCATTGATATGGTGGAAAAGACTGCCAGACAAAATGGAGTGCAGAAGGTTGCAGCAGTCACGTTAGAAGTGGGGGAGGTGTCCACCATCATCCCCTCGTACTTTCGTGACTGCTATAACTGGGCCATCAGGAAAACGGAATACATGAAGGACTGTGAACTGAACATGGTCATCATTGAAGCTAAATCCTATTGCCGGGATTGTCAGCAAACGTTCAGAACCACAGCCTATGGCAAAGCCTGCCCGCACTGTGGCAGCCTTAACACTTATCTCATCACCGGCAATGAACTGACGGTGCGGGATTTGAAAGTGATCTGAGACTACTGGACGAAAGTTAATTAAGGGAATATGCTCGAAAGCGATCTCAGCTATACAAATGAAAATGATCTGAGTCCAGTAAGAAAAAATGGCGCGACTTTAATTTTCAGGAAAGTCAGGAGAGACGTATGCAGGAAAAGAAGTTTCTGAGCTTTCATGAGCTTATCGCAGTCGGCAGTTTGCTCTTTGGCATGTTGTTTGGCGCGGGCAATTTGATTTTTCCCCCTATCCTTGGGCAAAACGCCGGAGCCTCGTATGTTCCTGCGGCTCTGGGCTTTCTGGTCACAGCGGTCGGGCTGCCCGTTCTGGCCATTATCAGCTTTGCTCTCTCCCGTAAAACCACCCTTCGCGGTTATGCGGAGCGGGCAGGCAAAGGTTTCGGCCTGGCCTTTTCGCTTCTCTTGCTGCTGAGCATTGGGCCCTTCTTTGCCATTCCCAGGAACACAACTGTGGCCTTTACGATTGGCATTGCGCCGCTGATTCAGGGAGAGCAGAGCCTTTATCTTTTCTTTTATTCTCTGGCTTTTTTCCTCTTCGTGCTCTTTTTCTCTTTGCGGCCTTCGAAAATCCTCGATGTGGTGGGCAAAGTCATGGCACCTCTGTTTATTCTTTTAATCGCCCTGCTTATTCTGAAAAATCTCTTCGTGCCCATGGGCAAGCCGGCGCAATTTCCAGTGCAGGAAGCCTATGCGATACCCTTTGAGAAGGGTGTCCTGGATGGCTACCAAACCATGGATGTTCTGGCCTGCTTAGCTTTTGGGATCACGATTATCACCAATATTCAGCTGCTCGGTGTGAAAGACAGCAGGCGGAGCGCAGCGGAGACGGCGAAATCATCGGTCTTCTCTCTGGTTGTTATGAGTTTGATTTATTTCGGACTCAGCTATCTCGGCGCGAGCTGTCAGGGCAGTATGGAAGCGCAGCAAAACGGCGGAGAAATCCTTGTTCGGGCCTCGCTCCATCATTTTGGGACTTTCGGTCAAATCCTGCTGGCCTTGACGATCACGATTGCCTGTCTCAAAACGGCCATAGGCCTGGTTGTTTCCCTTTCACAAACTTTTGTCAAATTCTTCCCCAATGGCCCACGGGATAAGACTTGGTCCTATCTCTTTGTCATCATCGGTTTTATCTTCGCCAATTTCGGTCTCAACACCATCATCCAGCTGTCTTTGCCGGTTCTTATGTTCCTGTATCCGCTTTCCATCACGCTCATCGCGCTCTGGTTGCTGGATGCGATACTTCCTTTGAGCGATAAAGCTTTTGTCATCACCATTATTCTCGCGATCATTCCGGCGCTTTTTGATTTCCTTGCGGCTTGTCCTGCTGTCATATCTCAAAGCACATGGGCCAAAAGTCTGCTGAGCCTGCCGGAAGGGATTCTTCCCCTTTATGACCTGGGTCTGGGTTGGCTTCTGCCGGTGAGCCTGGGTCTTGTGATCTCGGCGGTCTTCCTGCGGGCGCCGAAAGTCTTGAAAACCGTTTGAGCTTGAGCAGCCCGTGGAACTGAGTAAAAGAACTGGCAATTGCGAGTAGAAGCTGGTCAAAGCTGAGAAAAAGAGGTGTCTATGAATAAGCAGCCCTATATCGTTGGCATCGCGGGAGGCAGCGCTTCCGGAAAAACCACGATCATCCGTCAACTGCGGGAGATTTTTCAGGATGACATCACTCTGATCAGTCACGATTACTATTACTGGGCACATGATGAGCTTCCTCTGGAAGAGCGGGCGAAACTCAATTACGATCACCCCAAGTCCTTTGAAACGAGCAAACTGATCGACGATCTGGATCAGCTCAAAGAAGGCATGGCTGTTGACGTGCCCATGTATGACTTTACCCGGCACACGCGAAAAAAGGAGAGCCTGCACATAGAGCCGAAACCGGTCATTCTGGTGGAGGGGATTCTTATTCTTGAAGACGCAGAGCTGAGAAAACGCCTGGACTTAAAGGTTTTTGTCGATACCGATGCCGACGAAAGATTGCTGCGCAGAATCCGCCGGGATACCCGGGAGAGAGGGCGTAGTGTGGAAAGTATTCTCAGCCAGTATATTTCCACGGTCAAACCCATGCACGAAGAATTTGTCGAACCCAGCAAAAAATATGCCGATATCATCATTCCCCGCGGCGGGAAAAATGCCCCGGCGGTGCATATGCTGGTCGAATACATCCACACGATGCTAAGACAATAGCTGCCAGGCGTCGAGCAGGCGCTGCCCGATGGTAAAGACAATGAGGGCCGCGTAAATCCACGTGAAGAGTGTCAGCTGAGAGGGGAAAAGCATCATCAGGGAGAAGGCGATAAAGCCTTCGGTACGCTCCATAAGGCCCGCCTGATAGTAAAAGCTTTTTTGAACACCCCGCCGATGTCTGGAAACTTGATTTGCAGGCGTATTCCCACTTTGCTTTAATTTTTCCGTGGCCATGCCTGTCGTCAGGAAAACGGTCATGGACATCAGGATAGAGGACGTGAGAAAGAGCAAAGCCAGAAGACTGTCTTCCCGTCTTAAAGCGAAGGCCCAGATGATGGCAAGCTCCACGATCCGGTCGGATACGATGTCGAGCACGGCTCCCCAGAGAGAAGCGCAACCCAGTTTTCGGGCCATCTGCCCATCGAGGACATCGAAAAGGCCGGAACACCAGAGCAGCAGGAAGGCAGGGAAAAAGTATTCAAAATAGAGCAGGAGCCCCGCAAGAAGCCCCAGCAGCAGGGCCAGACTTGTGACCTGCATGGGTTTGAACTTCCAGGCGATCAGCTGATCCGCCAGTTTAGAAAAAAGGGGATCGAAATATTTTCGTCCACGGGCATCGATCATTTCCAGGCTCCTTATTTTCCATGAGACTTGACTTCTTTGAGACTTGTCTTATTTTTTATGAGACTTAATATCCCGACTGAATTTCAGGCGGTTTCCCCAGGAGGGACTCGAACTGGGGCCAAAGAGAACCTCCAGCAGGTGAAGTGTGCAGCGACCCTCAGCGGCAAAGGATCCCAGACAACCCTGACAGCAGGCCGTGATGGGAAGCTCCGGGGGAAAATCTTTGAGGCGTTCGTGTCGTATTCTGGCAGCCATTTGGGGATCCAGCGTCTTTTTCATTCCCTTATTGCCGCAGCATAAGGTCTTGTCTCTTGATCTTGCGACTTCGTAGATCTGAGCTCCTGTGAGCCGGATAAGCTCGCGGGTTGCCTCCTGGATATCCTGACGATCTCGTTGGGGACAGGGATCATGAAGCGCCAGGATTTCTCCCGTGCGATCGACCACATCGGACTTATGCAGGACTTTGACGAGAGCAGGCCAGATGGCTTCAACTTGAAAAGGCCCCAGCCGGGATAATTCCGTTTCGCAGTTCGGACAGGCCGTATAAATGCGCTCGACTCCTTTGGCCGTAAGCTCCTGGAACAGACGCTTCTGCTGTTTGGCGAATTTTTCGGGGAAGAGATAGCGGCTGGGCTGGCCACAGCAGGCGGAGCAAAAACCGAGCTGCGGTTCCAGACGCTTAAGAAGCTCGCAGCTGCGGTAGAGCAGCTGCGGTTCCAGACTCATCAGGGCGCAGCCCGGCCAGAAGATGGCCGGGGTTTTATCCGTATGCAGGAGCAGACGCGAAAAAGAGAGCGTCTGCTGCAGCTTCATGGCGAGGCGGCTATCTCTGTTCATCGCTCTTATCTCGCAGAGAAGTCTCAGCGTCTGCAGGGGCTTCACTGTGCGCAGGCTTGGCTGCAGCATCACGCATAGCCAGATCTGTCTCAGTATGAGAGGGAATCTCACCGTGCGCACTTGTCTCATTGACCGTGTTTACTTCACCGACTTCTGCTGGCGTGGCCTTTGCCTTATCCCTGCTGTTACCGGCTTGCCAGAGGCCACGCAAAATGGTCACAAAAATGGCCAGTGCAAAGAGAGTTAAAAGGCCAATAAAGAGCTTCTGAGCGCCTCCGCTTAACTGACCTCCAACATAGGAATAGACGATAGTTGCGGGCGTTTGACCCAGTCCCGTAGCTAAAAAGAACGGCCAGAACTTCATGGGGGTGAGCCCGGCGAAGTAGGACACCGCGTCGAAGGAAACAAAGGGCAGCAGGCGGCAGATCAGAATCGTTTTCGAACCATATTTTTCAAAATACTGTTCGACACCCCGGAGGACGGTCTGACCCGCAAGTTTTTCCGCAGCATTGCGGCCAAGCCAGCGGGCAATCCAAAAGCAGAGGGCCGCTCCCAGCATGGCCGAAGACCAGGACAGCAGCGCGCCTTTCCACCAGCCGAAAATCACCGAGTTGGAGAGTGTGATCAGAAAGGCGGGGATAGGAGCCAGAACAGAGCTGAGCACCATAAGGGCCGCCGAGACCAGGGCGGCATAGCCCTGGTAGGATCTCAAATATTCGATGACAGCATCGACGCGGCCAGAGCTAAGCGGGGTGAGCATACGCTTCACCGCCTGGTTCACCGAAGGAACAAAGAGATAGATGAGCAATACGACCACGATCATGCCCAGCATGATGTAAGGACGACTTCGCTTAAGTCCTTTTGCTTCAGGAGCGGGGGGTTTTTCTGAATAAGTCATCGTTTTTCTTTCCTTTTCTTATTTATATTTCTTCTTCTTTATTTCTGTTTTATTATTTCAAGTTTTTTTAAATATCAGTTCTTATTTTTCCAACTTAAAAATTCTGGACAGCAGCTTGCTCGCCAGAATAAGCACGGCAAAGAGAGACATGGCGATCCAGAATTCAGCCGACGATGGATCCCAGGCTTTGTCACCTAAATTAAGATAGACCAGAACACCCGGGGCAACACCGATGATGGAGGCCAGCATATAAGTTTCGAAATTGACCGGACTGAGGCCGTAGGCATAGTTCAGAAACTGGTAGGGAATCAATGGGGTCACACGCAAGACCAGAAGGGTATAGAAAGCCTTTCTGCCCGCGCTGTTCGCCTGAATTTTGGCTTGCCAGCCGGGTGAAAGTCTGTGGCTGATGAACTTATTCACCTGTTCCCGAAAGAGATAACGAGCGAGCAAATACATCCAGGCCATATTGATCGTGGCCCCGATCATGGTATAAATGCTCCCCAAGACAAAGCCGAAAATGGCTCCAGCGGGGACGACCAGGAAGACAGTGGGGAAGAGAAAACCGGGTAAGATGGCAAATAAAAGAATGTAAAGAGGACCGGCCCAGGGACCCAGAACGGCAAGTTTTTCCTGCAGACGGTCCCGGGACAAATGAGGAAAGAGAAAAACAGCCAGCAGAATACCGGCCAGGATCATGGCCAGGAAGAGCGCAGCTTTTCGTTTGTCCTGCCAGAGAGTACTCATCGGCGATTATGACCTCGAATCTTTTCATCACTCTCAATAGAATATCTGCAAATGCCCGACTATGCTAGGACCGAAGAGCTTGCAAGTCAAGTTGTACTGATCGGTTTAAACGATTGAAGAAATGGAAAATAGAGCCTGAATGCGAAAAGAGGACTTTTTCCTTGACAGTCCATTCGAGGATCGTTATGATCACGCATTGAAGTCGTCAAAAAAAGTCAAATTCAACTCACGAACGTGAGAGGCGAATGATCTCTCGCTTGCCGTGGAGTTTTTTTACAGCACTTGTCATAGCGGCTGTATCCCGGAACTTTTGTGACTTCTTCTTGCAGCAAAAACACTGCTACGATGAAAATGGAGGAATATTTCATGAAAAAACAAAGCAAAATTCTGGCGATCTTAATGATTCTGGTCCTTACCCTGGGTCTGCTCAGTGCCTGCGCCAAAGATGAAAAGAAGACCGGTACAGACAGCGCTAACGTCGCTGTGGAAGACGCCAAAATGGAATACATCGGCGTTGACGATGTCAAGGAAAACCTCGATGCCGACAAATACCTGATCGTCGACCTGCGCAAGGCGGATGACTACAAAGCCGGACACATTCCCGGAGCCATTCCTGCCGATCTGGATGTGATTGTCAGCGGCAAAGATTTTGAAAAAGGCAAAGAAGTCATTAAAACAGCCGTCGAAGGCAAAGACAAACCCATCGTCCTCGTCTGCTACTCCGGCAAGAAATATGCTCAGGCAGGCACGAATGTGCTGAAAGCTCTGGATCATGACATGAGCAAGGTTTTCACCCTCGAAGGCGGGATGAAAGCCTGGACCGAAAAATACGCCGACGCAATCGAAAAATAGTCTATTGCGAAGCAATATTCATCAGATCTGAACATAAACCGACGGACTCAGCTCCGTCGGTTTTTGCGTCTTTAAGCCAGAGCTCAGGACTGTTAATATAGAAACGTCTTGTCATACGCTTAAAAGGCTCTAGTCAGGCGAGAACCGGACTTTTGGACGAGGATAAGCTTTTGCCATAGAACCAGCCTTCAGATGCAAACATATCCCCATCAGGGGAGCGTAGGCCAGTGACATGAGAATATAGTGATCCTGCTTGCAAATTGAAGTTAAGAGAGAAAAAGGGGGCTTTTATGATTTCCAAACTCAGGTTGTGGCTGATCAATCACAAAAACGTTGTAAAAATGTCGCGCTTTTCGTTGCTGACTCTCCTTTTGCTCTTGATTTCCTGGTTCTTCGATCATCGATTTGTCGAACTGAAAAGCATTATTCCCGATTCCTTATTGCTGCCACTTGATGTGTCCCTCACTTTTCTTTCCAATATTTCCGGGGTATTTCTGACCATCAGCATTTTCGCACTGACGACCATTATTACGGTCCTCAATAAATACAGCAGCAGTGTGACGCCCCGTATGGCTCAGGATTTTATTGACAGGGCGGATGTTCTGACCCTCCACGGCATTTTTGTGGGAGGCTTTTTTTACTGCGTCATCAGCCTCTTTATGCTGCAGAATGTGGAAGGCAGCCAAAGAGTTATCTCAGGAACTCTGGGGATTATTTACTCCATCATTTCCATGATCGGTTTTGTCGTCTTCTCACAGCGTGTTCTGCATAATCTTAAAATGTCCAATATTATTGAAAATGTTTCCGGTGACTGCGATCAGCTGATCGACGAAGAGCTGGAACTGAGAAATCAGGCCAGGAGGTTCGACATAAATTGCGTCAGCAGCAGCCAGGATATTTTAGCGGAAAAAACGGGCTACCTTTTTGATATAGCTTTCGATGACCTTCTCAAAATCATCCAGCAAATTGAAGGCTGTAAAGCGGAGCTGCTCATCAGTAGGCATATTGGCGAATACACGCCGGAAGGCAGTGTTCTGGCCTCTTTGAATTTTTTTGAATGCCCGGCCTTAAATGAAGAGATGAGCAGCGAGTTGCAGAAAAAGCTTTCGGCTTGCTTTGTCATCAATATATTTAAAAACGAAAAAGAAGATTATCACCACGAAATGGTCAAATTGAGCGAGATTGCCCTAATGGCCTTAAGTCCGGGGATCAACGATCCCAATACGGCGATCATCTGCATCAATAAACTTTCCACGCTGCTGGGCAAATTATTTTCTTCCGGTACCCAATATATCGTTGTGCGGGAGAAAGGGGAGAGCAAAATTGTTTATCAGAACTATTCTGTAGATGAGGAGTTATATCTCCTGTTCAGCCAGATTATGGCCTGCACCAATGGCGATCCTCTTGTTTCCGAAGCCATTCTTGAAGGGCTTTACATGATTTATATGCTGTCCGGTGAAGAAGCCAGGCAGCCTGCCGGCCAATTTTTTGAGGAGGCTTTTTCTATCCTCATGGAAGACTTTAAGAACGATTTTCACCGGAAGAGGCTCATGTCCATTCGCGAAAATATGGAGCTGCAGTTGGGCCAGGTGAAGGAGCAAAGCAGCGAAGGGTAGTCTCTGGCCTTTGTGGCGGAGTTCGCCTGATTGGGATAGAATGATTTTACTGTCTGGCCTGCAAAATTTGCCGGCAAAAAAGAAAAAGAGGTCGAAGTATGAATTCTATGATGAAAAAATCATTTTCGGTAAAGGGCGTTGTGGCTCTTGGTATTGGCACGGCGCTGTTTTTTGTGCTGATGCGTTATGCTTCTGTGCCGAGTCCTCTGCCCAATACGACTTTTGGTATTCAGTACAGTGTACAGGCGCTGGTATCCGTGCTCTATGGTCCTGTCATCGGCTTTCTTGTGGGCCTGATCGGTCACATGTTTAATGATATGGCGGCCGGTTGGGGCGTCTGGTGGAGCTGGGTGATTGCCTCTGGTTTCTTTGGCTTTGTCATGGGTTTTGCATCTAAGAACATGAAACTGGATGACGGCGTCTTCTCCAAAAAGGATATGGTGGTCTTCAATGTGGCGCAGCTGATCGCCCATGTGATTGCCTGGGGAGGGATGGCTCCGCTTCTGGACATTCTCATTTACAGTGAACCTGCTAATAAAGTTTTTGCGCAGGGCTTGCTCGCCGGAGTCAGCAATATCATTGCGACCGGTGTCGTCGGCACACTGCTCTGTCTGGCCTATGCCAATGCCAAACCGAAGCAGGGTTCGCTCGAAAAAGAATAATTCCGCTGAAATATCCTGAGGTCAGGAGGATTCATTTTGCCCCAGCCATTGATCGAATTTCAGGATTTCAGCTTTCAGTATTTTGCTCAGGCTGAACCGACGCTTCGGAACATCAGTCTCAAAATCTTCCCCGGGGAAAAGCTGCTTATTGTAGGCCCCTCAGGCTGCGGCAAGTCTACACTGGCCCACTGTATCAACGGCCTGATTCCTTTTTCGATACGGGGAAAAAGCAGTGGCAGCCTCAAATTAAAAGGGCAGGAGCTCGCTTCGCTGAATCTCTTTGAAATCTCCAAAACGGTGGGGACGGTTCTTCAGGATTCAGACAGTCAGTTTATCGGTATGACGGTTGCCGAAGATCTGGCTTTTGCCGCCGAAAATGACGTCCTGCCGCGTGAAGAACTGCATCGACTGGTCCGTGAGGCGGCAGAGGCCGTCGCAATTAGCGGGCACCTGAAGCATGCTCCCACCGAGCTTTCTGGCGGACAGAAGCAGAGGGTGGCCATTGGCGGCATTCTGAGTGATCGAGTCGAAATGCTGCTCTTTGATGAGCCTTTGGCAAATCTGGATCCGGCCAGCGGAAAGACCGCGATCGAACTGATTGATGCGCTGCAGCAAAAGACAGGCGCGGCCGTTCTCATTATTGAGCATCGGCTGGAGGATGTCCTGCATCGCGAGGTCGATCGTATTGTCCTGATAGATGAAGGCCGGATTATTTTTGACGGATTGCCGGATGACTTGCTTTCAACTGGCTTGCTGAGACAGCACGGTATTCGTGAGCCGCTTTATCTGACGGCTCTCCGTTACGCCGGTCTTGATATTTATCCTGCAATGCAGCCTCACAGTATTCGCAGTCTCCGGCTGAAAGCAGAGGAAAAACAAAAACTGCAGGCCTGGTTTGAACAGACGCCGCCCAGAAAAATGGTTTCAGGTCGTCCTTTGCTTTTCGAAGCTGAGGATATTCACTTTCGTTATGACAATGGTTTTGCTGCGCTGCGTGGCGTTTCCCTTAAGTTGCATCAGGGTGAACTGATGGCCATTGTGGGCAAAAACGGGGCGGGAAAATCGACTTTTTCCAAAGTCATCTGCGGTTTTGAAAAGCAGCAACAGGGAAAGCTGCTCTTCGATGGTGAAGACTTGATGAAGCTCAGTGTCAAAGAGCGGGCCGATCACATCGCTTACGTCATGCAAAATCCGAACCTGATGCTTTCTCAGACCATGATCGCTGACGAAGTCGCCCTGGGCCTCAGAGCCAGGGCTGTGCCGGAGGATGAGATTCGCCGTCGCTCTGAAGAAGCGCTGCGGGTCTGCGGCCTTTGGCCTTTCCGCAATTGGCCCGTCTCGGCGCTCAGCTATGGACAGAAGAAAAGGCTGACCGTTGCGGCCATTCTCAGCCTTAATCCCCAGATGATTATTCTGGATGAACCGACTGCCGGTCAGGATTACCGGCATTACACGGAAATCATGGAGTTTTTGCTTTCGCTGAGTCAGCGAGGACTCACGATTGTCCTGATTACTCACGATATGCACCTTATGCAGGAATATGCAGAACGTGCTGTCGTCTTTACTGATGGACATATTTTAGCGGATGATTCACCCTCAGCTGTCCTGACCAGGCCTGAACTTATCACTGAGGCCTGTCTTAAAGAAACTTCGCTTTTTGCACTCGCTAAACTCTGTGAGATTGCCGCACCGGAACAATTTGTCCAGCGGTTTATGGATTTTGAACGAGGCCTGCGTGAGCAGCAGTCCGGGAAAGGTGTGAACAGTGGTCAACCTCTTTAACTACATCGAAAAAGAGTCTCCAGTTCATCGCCTGAGCGGGGCTTCCAAATTCGCTCTTCTGATCCTCTGGATGCTGGCGGCCATGCTCAGTTTCAATACGCCCTTCCTCTTCATACTGAGTCTGCTTTCTCTCTTTTTTTTCCGCCTTTCCAGGATTCGTCTGGGGGAAGTGCGCTTCATGCTGATCTTCACCCTGGTCTTTCTCGTCATGAATAATCTGCTGATCTATCTCTTTTCGCCTGAACTGGGGGTCGATATCTATCATTCAAGACATCTCCTCTTCACGATAGTCGGGCGCTATACCGTCACTCAGGAACAGCTGCTCTATCATCTCAATGTCATCTTGAAATACACGGCCACCATTCCCATCGTGATCCTCTTTGTGGCGACAACCCATCCGAGTGAATTTGCCGCTTCTCTGAACCGTTTGGGCTTAAATTACCGCATAGCCTATGGCGTCGCCCTGGCGCTGCGTTATATTCCTGGCCTCGTCTCTGATTTTCAGGCGATTTCCCTCTCTCAACAGGCCAGGGGCATTGAAATGTCCAAAAAAGAAAGCCTGTTCAAGCGCCTGAAAGCCGCTTCAAACATCATTATTCCTCTGATTCTCAGCAGCTTCGATCGCATCGAAGTGATTTCCAACGCGATGGAACTGCGTGGTTTTGGAAAGCATAAGAAACGCAGCTGGTACATGTCGAGGGATTTAGTCTGGGAGGATTTTGCTGCCATAGCCCTGGGATTTATTTTGCTCTTTTATACCATTTTCTGGACGGTTTGGAATGGCGGGCGCTACTGGAACCCCTTTGTTGCGTAAAAATTTTTTATTCCGTAGAACTCTATATTCCGTAGAACCCTTTATCCCGTAGAAACTTTCGCTTTTGTATAATCTTGTCGTTGCCTAAATTCTCTTTGTTTCTTTAAGCTTATCGTTTCGTGAAATCCTGTTGTAGCGTAAAAGGAAAACTCCCGGATCCGTGTCCGGGAGTTTTCATCTTAAAGGAGGAGATGGAAGACTAAGTTTTCGCCCGTCGTTCTTACCTAAGTATTCAGCCTGCCGGATAAACTGACTGGATAAAATGCCCGGATATGTCGGCCGGATAAAACCGGCAAGATTTGCTCCGTCCAGTATTCGTCCTAAGCCGAGAGCACAAAGGAAAACGGATTGCTCATCGGGTCAAGAAAACGAATGTAGCGGTATTCCTCGTGCTGGGCATCAAAGCCATCCTGTTGCTGATTCAGGCGTGCACCGAGAGCCAGAGCGTGATCAAGGGCCTCATTCATCTGACTTTTATTATCGAAAGCAAAATCAAGCTGAACCCTGCTGCCGGATTTAGCGCCATGACTGCCGCTGCAACGTGAAGTCTGCTTAGTGACAGCATCCTTATTCTTATCTTTAATGAATAAAGCCGGCCCGCCCTGAGGAGGTTCCAGCAAAACTCCCCTGGCATTATCCAGCGGGACTTTTTTCCAACCCAAAAGCTTAGCATAAAATTGGGCCAGCTCATCAACATGAGACGTCACTAGGGCCACTGAGGCCAGATTCATGTGAAAATATGTATCCTTTGGAGGCATTTAACATTCTCCTTTATTTCGCTCTGAAAGCATTTTAACTTAAGTCAAGTGTACAATCAATAATAATACATAAATTCGCAAAATAAATAGTTTTAACGCCTGCACTTGTCATTTTTTGTGGAAATTAACCTAAAACTGCACGGATCTCACGAAGAGTAAACTGTATGTTAGGTGAAACCTCTCCCTATAGACCTTTACGAGAGTAGAAAAGGCTCATAAAAGATGTCAAAAAGGATCAAAAAAGATGAATAATCAAATGGTATTACCAGGAATCTCGCAATGACAAAATGATAATTTCAGACCTGCTCGTTGAAAACACCAAAATTTAAACAAGTTTCTGACTCTCAAGTCTAAAACTTTTCAATTGTTTGTTTTTTTTGATATCCTGTTAAAAAGGGTGGGAGGTGCACTATGGCAAAACTCATTGCTCGGCCTGAATATTTGCGCCAACTGATTCAACACAAAGACGTCGATTTGGTGAAAATCGTAAGCGGTATTCGGCGTTGTGGGAAGTCATCACTATTAGAATTATTCCGGCAAGATTTAATAGAGACAGGCGTTCCTGAGGATCATATCCTTCATATGAATTTGGAATCCCTGCGATATCGTACACTTTCGGATTATCTATCCTTCTATGACTATGTCAGTGAACGTATTCCAAAGGAGGGGAAGACCTATCTCATCTTCGACGAAGTTCAGAACGTGAAACATTGGGAGAAGGCTATTGAGTCGTTTCGGCTGGATTTCGATGTCGATATTTATATTACCGGCTCGAATGCATATCTGCTTTCAACGGAGTTTTCCACACTGCTTTCCGGTCGGTATGTAGAAATCCGTATGCTGCCACTCTCTTTCAAGGAGTTTTTAACATTCTATGAATTTGCTCCTTCCGTTTCTCTCGAAGAGAAATTTCAAAAATTTTTGAAATTTGGTGGCATGCCAGTTTTGCGAGAATATAACTTTAACGAAGTGAGAATCAATCAAGCATTAGAGGGTATATATTCAACAGTTGTGCTGCGGGATATTTTGCAGCGAAACAGCTTTGCTGATCCCTCCACGCTACAGAAGATCATACTCTTTCTCTGCTCGAACATCGGAAGTTTCAATTCTCCAAACAGCATTGGCGCTGTCCTTTCACAAGAAGGTGACATCGACCGCCGAAAGAGCAAAAGCATCGCTGGAAAAACGGTGGAGAAATATATGGCCATGCTCAGCAGCGCGTATATCTTTTATCCCGTTGGGAGATATGACATCAAAGGCAAGCAGCTTTTAAAGACTTTGGGAAAAAATTATATTGTGGATTTGGGAATTCGTAATTTGCTCCTTGGCTATCGAGATGCAGATCGTGGACATATTTTAGAAAATATTGTTTTTCTGGAGTTGCTCAGACGCGATTATCACGTCTCCATCGGCAAAGTTGGAGATACCGAAATTGACTTTGTTTGCGAAAAACCAGATCACAAAATGTACATTCAAGTCACAGAAAGTATGCAGCTTCCAGAAACACGGCGACGAGAATTAGCACCGCTTCAAAAGGTCGCAGACAACTATGAAAAAATGATCTTATCTATGGATCCCAGTTTTATTCAATCGTATGATGGCATAAAATCAATCTATTTATTGGATTTTCTGCTGTCCTGACGACAAAATCAGCTATAGGTCACATGGCAGGCCTGTAAATGGACTGGCAATAGTTTATCTGAACATTGCTAATGCTACTCTAAGTTACTGTTAGCATTAAAAAAACACAAAACACCTGAATCAGTGAATATAGCGTTTCTTTGACGTCTTTGTCATCCATTCTGACGGCTTGCCCGTATCTGCTGCATGGGCTATAATGCAAAAGCATTTTCGGCTGTCAATCAGCACGGTTATCATGGAAGCGTAGCGAAGAGGCCGTAACGCGCCGCTCTCGAAAAGCGGTTGCCGGGTGACCGGCACGTGGGTTCGAATCCCACCGCTTCCGCCACAGTATTTTTCAGAAAATGTGAAACCCCTGAAAACGCATGTTTTCAGGGGTTTTCGTTTTTTAACAAATGTTTAACATTTGGGTTATAACGCTAAATTTGGGTTGCTGGTTGGGTTACTGGACCCTGCTCTTAATGATATTTAAAAATGTCGTGTCGATGATTGTGGATTCTTTAAATTTTTACATCTTTCTGGTCACTTTCAGTGCTTGTAATGGGGCTATAAACGGGGTTAGCAGAATTTAATGTTAATATCCGACCATTTATATAAACTCTCTTAACAGCTGCCTCGCCCTCAATTTAACGTTACTATGATATTTAAGGACAGATCAAAGGAAGGGATGCTGCCAAAAGTGATAGAAATAATAATGCTGATCTTGGTAGTCATCCAAACAGTTATCGGACTGCTAAACTACCTTGATCAGCACAACAAAAACGACAAGTAAGTCGCACAAAGTAGGGAGCGGGAACTCCCTACCCCGACTTTACAAAATATAAGGAGAAAAGACAATATGAAAGTTATTATTTTAATTTTGATGATTGTCAATCTTGGGTTTTCAATTTTGAATTATTGGGAGAATCACAAACATGGACGGAAGTAAAAAGCGCAAAGCAGTTTACAATCCTGATGCCGACAAGCGTTGGAGAGAAAAGAACAAAGAGCGTGCAAGGTATTTGACGGACCGGACCTCCTGCAGACGTTTTTTGCGAGACAAAGCCACGGAAGAAGATCTTGAGGAAATGGAGCAGCTTATAGCCGAAAGACGCCAACAACTAAAAAATGTCCCCTAGACGATCACGCTATATGGCAAATCTCTATGCAGATTTAGCTGATAAAATACAATCTCTTATACCCGGATAAAATCAACAGTATTAATTTTGAAGTACCGCTCGCCAGGGCGGTTTTTATTGTTTACTTTAGTAAGTTGAGCGAGCAAGGCGAGCGAAACAAAAAACCACCCGCTCTGCGGGTGGAGGGCGAAAAGCTTAAGCTTCAAGAAGCAAAAC
>QWCB01000277.1_pt1 | contig 83600 bp, 80 predicted proteins | sample 1972511 | NCBI WGS metagenome assembly QWCB01 (sample SAMN09866719, study PRJNA288562) | Human gut metagenome isolate term5_stool, whole genome shotgun sequencing... | isolation source: gut | host: Homo sapiens | place: USA: California | reverse complement strand
CACCTTTATTCGTACTCAGGAGAAAACAGCGGTCCGCACGGTGACGACTTTGAACCTTTTGTTGAAATGAACGGGATCCATAACAGTAAAGATTTTGCTGTCTCAATAAACGGTGTGAAAGTTGAACAAGACGGGGCGCGTAATCTGGGGGAAATGAAACATGGCGTAAATGGCAATCTGAATCCGGCGGCCAGCGTCTGGGGTAATGTGGGCGTGCAGCTGGGTGATAATGGCTACAATGACACCGCAATGATGGTGGGCCTGAAATATAAGTTCTGATCCTGCCCGTTAGCTAAAAAACCGCGTCGAATTCATCGACGCGGTAACATATGAAATATTATTTTTTGCCGATAGCACGCATGGTGTCATCAATTGCCGTGATCAACAGCATTTGCGGATCTTTAGCGCAAACCTGATTCAGTTTTTCTACCACTTTGGCGCTCAGTTCCGGAGATTGCTCAATTTTTAAATCACGGCTGGCAACGCTGGCATTACCCATTACCGCAACAATTTCTGCAACCTGTGCGCTGTCAGTTTTTGCCATTTCGTTGGCTTCTGCGCAAGTAATATAGGTTTCTGATGGCAAACCGTTCTTAATATTGTAGTCCTGCGCCCAGGTCATTGGTGCGAAAACAAACAGACCCGCCAGTAAAGCAAATTTTTTCATCATCATTCCTTATTTCATTTTACCCAGAATTGCACCACCCGTACCGCCAATCACGGCACCTTTAATCGCCCCTTCGAGGCCATTGCCGGTCAGAACGCCAGTGACAGCACCAACGGCGGCACCCACTTTTGCACCTTTACGCGCATTTTTACCGTCGCGGCCTTTTTCTGTTACTGCACCAACACCAGCGCCAACAGCTGCACCTTTCAGTACGCCATTAACACCATTGCCAGTAAGTAAACCAACGCCTGCACCTAGCAATGCACCTTTCGTGGTGCGATTCATATCCGCCATTGCTGGCGTGGAGCAGAACAATGCTGAGATAAGCCCGAAGGCGAGTATTTTTTTCTTCAACTTAGTTGTCCGGTATTAAGTAAGTTGCACACACAATAATTTCGTCTTCAATTAAAATCTGCTTAACTAAAGAACGCTCGCTATTATTCAGATAATTCAAAATGAGCGTGACTGTGATGATAGGAATTATGTTTTTTACGGGAATGAGAATAATCTCAAATGAGAAATAACTCATTGATTGACAATATTTTATTCAAGAAGTGTCATTGGCTGTTAATACAATGTTGTAAAGGTAAGATAATCTGATTTATCAATATTATTGTGTGATTGTTATGTGAGCAGAAGATATTCATTAGCAACGATTACATTAGTCATTTTATTTTGTGGACGGCCTCATTGTCGAAAAATAAGCGTACGACAGTATTATCAGAAAAGAGTGATTTTTTATCCAACAACACTTCAGCGCACTGCGTTTAAAAAATGCCTCTTTCTTATACGGGATATCATCATTTCATCATGATGTCTTTGATGAGCGGTGAACACAATACATTTGCGCTGTCTCTTCAGGATGAAGCCCCTGGTCTGGTGCCTGCGGGCTGATGTTGCAGCAGAGCTAAGGTCACTTAGACGCTACTATCATTTATCCAATGCATGGAATCGAAGTCAGTCGATACCCGCAGTATATATCGTGAACTGGGCGCAACGCTGAGTTACAACATGCGTCTGGGGAACGGTATGGAAATTGAACCCTGGCTGAAGGCGGCTATGCGCAAAGAATTTGTCGATGATAACCGGGTGAAGGTGAATAGTGACGGTAATTTTGTCAATGATTTGTCGGGCAGACGTGGAATATACCAGGCAGGTATTAAAGCCTCATTCAGCAGTACGTTAAGCGGGCATCTCGGGGTGGGTATAACCGTGGTGCCGGTGTGGAGTCCCCGTGGAATGCGGTGGCCGGTGTGAACTGGTCGTTCTGACCATCAACGATTAAACTGCGTTTCGGCGCTGTTTTTGTTTACCGGGTGCTAAAAGGGAAAATTCTGGGGCAAAAAAAAGCCCGTCAGTTACGGCGGGAAACCTCATCCTATGGGAGAACAATGAATAATGAAATTGCGGGGTTATCATCTCCCAGGATACCCATGCTAACGATAAGGTTATTTACTCAACCAGGCGTAAACATTTTGTTCTGTGCGTGGGAACAGCCTTAAGGTGTAAAGGGGGAGGGGGAAATAGCAATGAGTAGTATCAGCAAGAATACTCGCCGCTTTACCACAACGTGGATGAGAGGGATGAAAAACTCAAGGCAGAGATGACTCTGCCTTGAAGATAAATGCGCTTTTACAGCGGGCTTATTTCAGCTCTTCTGCTTCCGGTAAGGTCACGTTCAGCTCAAGAATAGAAATATCGCCATCTTTTTGCTCAAGCTGTACGGTTACCATCTCAGGATCAATTTGTACATATTTACAAATGACCTCAAGAATATCTTTACGCAACTGCGGCAGATAATGCGGTTCTGCATCGCTGCGACGGCGTTCAGCAACAATAATCTGCAACCGTTCTTTTGCAATGTTGGCTGTGTTTTTCTTCCGCGAGAGAAAGAAATCGAGTAATGCCATAATTTATCCTCCGAACAAGCGTTTGAGGAAGCCTTTCTTCTCTTCTTCAATGAAGCGGAAAGGACGTTCTTCTCCCAACAGACGTTCTACGGTATCTGCGTAGGCTTTACCCGCATCGGCGTTAATGTCGAGAATGACCGGTTCACCCTGGTTAGAGGCGCGCAATACTGATTGATCCTCTGGGATCACGCCGACGAGTTTGATGCGCAGGATCTCCAGCACATCTTCCATGCTCAGCATGTCACCTCTGCTTACGCGGCCTGGGTTATAGCGCGTTAACAGCAGGTGCTCTTTAATCGGCTCTTCGCCATTTTCTGCGCGGCGTGATTTCGACGCCAGAATGCCTAAAATACGGTCAGAGTCGCGTACTGAGGAGACTTCCGGGTTGGTGGTAATAATGGCTTCGTCTGCAAAATAGAGTGCCATTAACGCACCGGTTTCAATCCCTGCCGGGGAGTCACAAACGATAAATTCAAAATCCATCGCTTTCAGATCATCAAGAACTTTGGCGACCCCTTCACGGGTGAGGGCATCTTTATCGCGAGTTTGCGATGCCGGAAGAATATAGAGATTTTCAGTACGTTTATCTTTAATTAACGCCTGGTTTAGCGTTGCATCGCCCTGAATGACGTTGACGAAATCGTAAACGACCCGGCGTTCACAACCCATAATCAGGTCGAGATTACGCAGGCCGATATCAAAATCTATCACGACAGTTTTCTTTCCCTTCTGGGCCAAACCAGTGGCGATGGCCGCGCTGGAGGTTGTCTTACCAACACCCCCTTTGCCCGAAGTAACAACAATAATGCGTGCCATAGAAATTCCTTGTTAAAAAGGGATCAATTTAACGGTTGAACGGTCAAAGCGTTTTCGACTAACTGCAGTCGTGCCGCTTTGCCATAAAATTCTGCTGGGATTTGATCACTCAGCCAGTATTCACCTGCGATGGACACCAGTTCCGCCATCAGGTTCGTACAAAATATTTGCGTTTCCCGGTCACCACTTGCCCCTGCCAGCGCACGACCGCGCATCATGCCATAGACATGAATGTTACCATCGGCAATCAATTCGGCCCCTGCGCTAACGTGGCTTGTAACAATCAGATCACATTGTGGAGCATAAATACGCTGACCGGAACGCACTGGGGTATCAATTAAACGCGTTTTTGTGACCGGCGTTGTATTTTGCGCTGGAGCCTGCGGTGCGGGAGCTGGACGCGGCGCTTTTTCCTTTCCTTCCGTCAGGATAGGCAGCCCCATCTTTTCAATTTCGGCTTTAAGTTGCGCATCTTTGCAGCCACTTACGCCAATAACCCGCAAACCAGTTGCCGAAACCGCCTTATGCATCGCCGACCAGTTTACCGGGTCTTCCAGTGCACTGACGTTGAGTACAACGGGGGCATGTTTTAAAAATGCGGGGGCCTGAGCGATTTTGTCTTCCAGCGCCTGATGGATAACCTTAGGTTCTGCCTCATGCAGATGAACCACAGATAAAGTGAAGCTACTGCCTTTAAGCTCGATTGGCGTGTTTGACATCCTGGCCTTACTCAATTAGCTATTAATCATCGCCAGCGCGCGATGATGTTCCGAAGACTATAAGGCATGTTATAGTCTGGATTATATTGAGGCAAGTCACCCTCCCATTTATTCAGAGTAAAAGTCTATTCTGTGATAAATGGCGCTGATTCATAGCTTAAAAAATACCCTTGTCAATCAACCCATTGCCGTCGTACTTTTGATTGTTCTTATTTACGCTTCCTTTTTCCGCACCCTAATCGTGACAGCATCTTCAGACCTGTTTAAATATCCAGTGTTGAGGCGAGTGTATTTTTTCACCACGCCAGGCTTTCTTAACTTTCCATTTTTTGCAGCATCATTAAAGAACAGATACCCGTTATCTTAATATCCGCCACAGAATTGCTCTATCATAGAAACCGCAGAAGACGTCTGATACTTCTGTCAGGTCATCGTAACTCGTCCAGGTCAGCGGTTTTGATTACGGATTGATGATGAAATGAGCATAAGTGTTGTACGGTTGGATTATCAGGATGTGCTATGAATATGATGCGTATTTTTTATATCGGATTGTCAGGTGTGGGGATGATGTTCTCATCAATGGCGTCTGGAAATGACGCTGGCGGGCTTCAATCTCCTGCGTGTGGCGTTGTTTGCGACCCGTATATTTGTGTGAGTTCAGATGGCATTTCCCCAGAGTTAACAAGGAAATATCTCGGCGAAAAAGCCGCTGAAAACTTACAATCATTACAAGGCTACGATCCCAGCGAATTTACATTCTCTAACGGTGTATTTTGCGATGTTAAAGAAAAATTATGTCGTGATGATCGTTATTTTGGTGTGGATGGTAAGCGGAGTGGAAAAATCAATCAAACCACCACAAAGATGTTATTTATGTGTCGTGAGTGATGTCTTGTTTACATTATGTTCTATTCGTCATTAACCTCTTAAGCGACAGAGAGGAGTGGGGCGTTAACGTTTATGACGGGGAGAGTCCCCGTCGGTTGATATTTACTTAATTTGAATATCGACGTTATATTTTTTAGTTTTGTTTTTACGGGCGTCGTTTCGGGTTTGCAGCACTCGCAGCTCATATTTGCCAGAAGCAGGGAGTGAGTATTGTCCGTGACTATCGAGTTCTGGGGAATATCTGGATAAATCAACAGAATCATCGATTCCTGGCCCGAAGAGGTAAGTATCAGCGCCTTCATTAGAGATACTCACGTGCACTTTCTGACCTTTTTTGGCATAGAAGGTATATGTATCGTAATCGTATCCCTTTATTTCGCCGGAGTACTGAGCGCTGCTATGGCCTTTTCTGAACTCAACATTGACATTCTTACCCGCAGCAAAGCTCGTGGAGGTTAGCAGTGCAAGCAACAATACAGCCTTACTGATGCCCTTAATTTTCATTGGTAGTCTCCTGTTCAGAATGAGTACGATGAACTGTTATAATATAACAATCCTTCACGGGAGAATTCCAGTGGCTTTCCTGTGTTCGGTTAAATCCCGGCGCGGCATTTTTGCCGGGGGGATTACTTATAAAGGGGGCATGGACTGAACAAACCGTAGAAATCTACAGCTGGCTGGCTTGTGGCGCGGGTTTCATTGATGTTAGCTTATGCCAAAACCTGGCATCTTAAAGAGTAAAAGTATGTTTTGTGTGATTTATCGAAGCAGCAAGCGTGACCAGACCTATTTATATGTCGAAAAAAAAGACGATTTTTCGCGTGTTCCTGAGGAACTGATGAAAGGTTTTGGTCAGCCTCAGTTAGCGATGATTCTTCCGCTGGATGGGCGGAAGAAACTGGTCAATGCCGATATTGAAAAGGTTAAACAGGCATTAACCGAGCAAGGTTACTATTTGCAGTTACCGCCACCACCCGAAGATTTGCTGAAGCAACATCTTTCCGTCATGGGGCAGAAAACAGACGACACGAACAAATAACCGATATCCGGCGGTGGCATTATCTTTGTCGGCGCGGGTTTTCATATCCACGATAAGGTGAGGGGAACGTTATGTATCAACATCACAACTGGCAAGGTGCGCTGCTGGATTATCCGGTGAGTAAAGTAGTCTGTGTTGGCAGTAACTATGCCAAACATATTAAAGAGATGGGCAGCGCAGTACCCGAAGAGCCAGTGCTGTTTATTAAACCAGAAACGGCACTGTGCGATCTGCGGCAGCCATTGGCGATCCCATCCGATTTCGGTTCAGTTCATCATGAAGTCGAACTGGCGGTGTTGATTGGCGCGACGCTGCGTCAGGCTACGGAAGAGCATGTCCGCAAAGCCATTGCCGGTTACGGCGTGGCGCTCGATCTGACATTGCGTGATGTTCAGGGAAAAATGAAGAAAGCCGGGCAGCCGTGGGAAAAGGCCAAAGCGTTTGATAACTCTTGTCCGCTTTCCGGGTTTATTCCCGCGGCGGAGTTTACCGGCGACCCGCAAAATACAACGCTGGGCCTGAGCGTAAACGGCGAGCAACGCCAGCAAGGTACGACTGCGGACATGATCCATAAAATCGTTCCGCTGATCGCTTATATGAGCAAGTTTTTTACCCTCAAGGCCGGTGACGTTGTGCTGACAGGCACGCCTGATGGTGTCGGCCCGTTGCAAAGCGGTGATGAGCTGACAGTCACTTTCGATGGGCATTCTTTGACAACTCGCGTTTTGTAATACTTTTTGCCGCCTGAAAGCGGCGGCAAAACTTGCATCGCTGTGCCAGACTGGTTATAAGGTGCGTTTTAACGTAATGGCGGAACACCTGATGAGCGATGTACCTTTCTGGCAAAGTAAAACCCTGGACGAAATGAGCGATGCGGAATGGGAGTCGTTGTGTGATGGTTGCGGTCAGTGTTGCCTGCATAAACTGATGGATGAAGACACCGACGAAATCTACTTCACTAACGTCGCCTGTCGCCAGCTCAATATTAAAACCTGTCAATGTCGGAACTACGAACGTCGTTTCGAGTTTGAACCCGACTGCATTAAATTAACCCGTGAAAATCTGCCAACATTCGAATGGCTGCCAATGACCTGCGCTTATCGTTTGCTGGCGGAAGGTAAAGGTTTACCTGCGTGGCATCCGCTACTTACTGGTTCGAAAGCGGCAATGCATGGTGAACGTATCTCTGTGCGTCATATCGCAGTAAAAGAATCAGAAGTGATTGACTGGCAGGATCATATCTTAAATAAACCTGACTGGGCGCAGTGATAAATTTAATAGATGTTGATGGGGGCTTTCTTAATATACGTCTGGATGCTCGCCATTTCGTAGCCCTGTTTTTGAAAGCGCTCTGTCATAATGAGAGTTACCCGATACCTTATTATCAACAGGTAACTCTCAATCTTTAAAAAACGTCTGTATTTTTAAATGTGATAAACTTTATACCTTGAGTACATAGAGAGAATAATCGCTTATCAGACTTCAGGTATCTCAAAGAGTGTCTTCTTACCGTGTCTTTTCTGATACTCATTACAGGTGTTAATTATTTTTTTGGCCGCTTCTTTTAGTAAAGAAAGCATTAAATCATCATAATATCTCCCCGATGGCGGCTATTTCGGTGGTTAATTTCAATTTGGCGGCATCGATATCTTTATTCGCTTGTTTAACCGTGTTAGACAGGGTGGTAAAGAAACTCTGCACAGATTTTAACTTGTTCTTCAATTCTGGAATCAGTTTCCCTTCAACTACGCCCGCAGCAACAGAATACAGTTTCTTGATGCCGTCATCCAGTACCTTAATGAGAATGGCTTTCTGGGCGAATGCTTCGATTCTATTTTAAACCAGGTGATATTTTTCCTTTCTGCTGGATGGACGCTGTCGCCAGAAGGCCGCGTGAGCACAGGATAAGAGAACGAAAAATCAGCAGTCTATGCAGCGACAAATATTGATAGCCTGAATCAGTATTGATCTGCTGACAAGAACAGACTACTGTATATAAAAACAGTATAACTTCAGGCAGATTATTATGTTGTTTATCAAGCCTGCGGATCTCCGCGAAATTGTGACTTTTCCGCTATTTAGCGATCTTGTTCAGTGTGGCTTTCCTTCACCGGCCGCAGATTACGTTGAACAGCGCATCGATCTGAATCAACTGTTGATCCAGCATCCCAGCGCGACTTATTTCGTCAAAGCAAGTGGTGATTCTATGATTGATGGTGGGATTAGTGACGGTGATTTACTGATTGTCGATAGCGCTATTACCGCCAGCCATGGTGATATTGTCATCGCTGCTGTTGACGGTGAGTTTACGGTGAAAAAATTGCAACTACGCCCGACGGTACAGCTTATTCCTATGAACAGTGCGTACTCGCCCATTACCATCAGTAGCGAAGATACGCTGGATGTCTTTGGTGTGGTGATCCACGTCGTTAAGGCGATGCGCTGATGTTTGCCCTCTGTGATGTAAACGCGTTTTATGCCAGCTGTGAGACGGTGTTTCGCCCTGATTTATGGGGTAAACCGGTGGTTGTGCTATCGAATAATGACGGTTGCGTTATCGCCCGAAACGCTGAGGCAAAGGCGCTGGGCGTTAAAATGGGCGATCCCTGGTTCAAACAAAAAGATCTGTTTCGTCGCTGTGGCGTGGTTTGCTTTAGCAGCAATTATGAGCTTTACGCAGACATGAGTAATCGGGTGATGTCGACGCTGGAAGAACTATCGCCCCGCGTCGAGATTTACAGTATTGATGAGGCATTCTGCGATCTGACAGGTGTGCATAATTGTCGCGATCTGACTGATTTTGGCAGAGAAATTCGCGCAACGGTGCTACAACGTACCCATCTTACTGTTGGTGTGGGGATCGCCCAGACCAAAACGCTGGCTAAGCTTGCCAATTATGCGGCAAAAAAATGGCAGCGGCAGACGGGCGGGGTGGTGGATTTATCAAATCTGGAACGCCAGCGTAAATTAATGTCTGCTCTCCCCGTGGATGAAGTCTGGGGGATTGGACGGCGGATCAGCAAAAAACTGGACGCGATGGGGATCAAAACCGTTCTCGATTTGGCGGATTCAGATATCCGGTTTATCCGTAAACATTTTAATGTCGTGCTCGAAAGAACGGTGCGTGAACTGCGCGGTGAACCCTGTTTGCAACTGGAAGAGTTTGCACCGACGAAGCAGGAAATTATCTGTTCCCGCTCGTTTGGTGAACGCATCACGGATTATCCGTCGATGCGGCAGGCCATTTGTAGTTACGCTGCCCGGGCGGCGGAAAAACTTCGCAGCGAGCATCAATATTGTCGGTTTATCTCCACGTTTATTAAGACGTCACCATTTGCGCTCAATGAACCTTATTACGGCAATAGCGCGTCGGTAAAACTGCTGACGCCCACTCAGGACAGCAGGGATATCATTAACGCCGCTACGCGATCTCTGGATGCCATCTGGCAAGCGGGCCATCGCTACCAAAAAGCGGGCGTGATGCTGGGGGATTTCTTCAGTCAGGGAGTCGCGCAGCTCAATTTATTCGATGACAACGCACCGCGCCCCGGGAGTGAGCAATTGATGGCGGTAATGGATACGCTGAATGCTAAAGAGGGCAGAGGAACACTCTATTTTGCCGGGCAGGGGATCCAGCAACAATGGCAGATGAAGCGTGCCATGCTTTCACCATGTTATACAACGCGAAGTTCTGATTTACTGCGGGTCAAATAAACATAGCGGCAGGAAAAAGCGCTCCCGCAGGAGCGCCGAATGGATTAGCGACCGAACAGGTCACGTTTTTTCGCTTTAAACGGCTGGGAAATCACCACCAGCACCGCGACAATCAGGTAAGCGATAAAAATACCGAGCAGCCACTGCGGCATTTCCAGACCTAAAAATTCCCACTGACGCTCGGCGCAATCGCCAGAGGCGACAAACACTTGCGGCACCCATTTATCCAGCGGCAGCCATTCCGGGAAACGAGCCATAAAATCACAGGTCGCAAACGGCGAAGGATAGAGCTGAAGCATGGTGTGCTCGTAAGTTAACTGCACACCGCGGAACGCACTATACAACCAGATAACCATCGCTACATAACGCAGCGGAGTTTTCGGGGCGATCGCGCCAATCAGCGCAGCACCCAGAACGCCGAATAACGCGCAGCGTTCATAAATACAGAGCACGCAAGGTTTCAGTAACATCACATGCTGGAACCACAGCGCCGTCAGTTCCAGTGCCAGAGCAGTAAACGCCATCAACAGCCATGCGCCCCGGCCTTGTGAACATTGGTTCAAAAATCGCAACATAATCATTTCCCTGCAATATGCATAGAGTGCGCAGTTTAAACCAATTCATTCGCTGCGCCACCAGGAGGCAGCAAAAATAGGACGCAATTGGACAATTATCGGGCGAAAAGGCAAGCCGGGCATTTATATGCCCGGTAAGTTGTTATCAAAGCGTTGCTATCCAGCCCATTTGCATAAACCATTCGGTTACAGGAGCAAGCGTAAACTCGACGCAGAGCAGCCCGACGAGTGTCAGGACGAGGGTGTAAGGCAGGGCCATCCACACCATGCGGCCATAAGAGAGACGAATCAATGGCGCGAGTGCAGAGGTCAGCAGGAACAGGAACGCAGCCTGACCGTTCGGCGTAGCGACGGAGGGCAGATTGGTACCGGTATTAATGGCGACCGCCAGCAGCTCATATTGCTTCAACGTGATAGCGCCACTTTCCATTGCCGCTTTCGCTTCGTTGATATAAATCGTCCCCACGAAGACGTTATCCGAAATGGATGACAGCAGACCGTTGAAAATATAGAACAACGACAGCTGAGCATGTTCAGATGCCTGCAACACAAACTGAATAATCGGCGAAAACAGTTGTTGGTCGATAATCACCGCGACTACTGAGAAAAACACCGTCAACAGTGCGGTGAATGGCAGAGATTCGGTGAAGGCTTTACCGATAGCATGTTCATCGGTAACACCGGTCAATGATGTCGCCAGAATAATGACCGACAAACCAATCAAACCGACTTCTGCCAAATGTAGTGCCAGCGCGGTGACCAGCCAGACGCCGATAATCGCCTGCACAATCAGACGAATTTTGTCCTGACGTGTACGCTGGAGACGGCTTTGATCGTCAAACTGTTGCAGCACTTCGCGGACTTTCTCCGGCAGCGTTTCACCGTAGCCAAACCAACGCAGCTTCTCTACCAGCAGGCAGGTTAACAGGCCACAAATCAGAACCGGGACGGTCACCGGCGACATGCGCAGGAAGAAATCGCCAAAATGCCAGCCAGCCGCTTTAGCGATGATCAGGTTTTGTGGTTCGCCCACCATGGTCATCACGCCACCTAATGCGGTGCCGACACCGGCATGCATCATCAGACTACGCAGAAAGCCACGGAACTGTTCCAGAACCACTTTGTAATGCTTGTCGATATGACTATCGTCTTGCAGGTCGGTATCTTCAGTACGGGAAGAGGCTACGCGGTGATAAATACCATAAAAACCGACTGCAACGCTGATCACCACCGCCACGACGGTTAAGGCATCGAGGAACGCGGAGAGGAACGCCGCCGCCACGCAAAAAGAGAGCGACAGCAGCATTTTGGAGCGAATACTTAACAGCAAACGGGTAAATATGAACAACAACAGCTGTTTCATAAAATAGATACCCGCCACCATAAACATCAGTAACAGCAAGACTTCAAGATTTGCCGCCACTTCTTCACGAACATGTTCCGCGCTGGTCATGCCGATGAATACCGCTTCGATAGCCAACAGACCACCGGGGAGCAGCGGGTAGCATTTCAGGGCCATCGCCAGAGTGAAAATAAATTCCGCTACCAGCAACCAGCCAGCGACGAAAGGGCTGATGAGGAAAATTAACGGATTTACGATTAAGAAAATGATGAGGGCGAGTTTGTACCAGTCGGGGGACTGGCCCAAAAAATTGCGCCATAGTGCGCGGCCCCAGGAGATCTCCATGATGGTTTCCCTTACCTTAGAAATAATCAATGATGTTTTTATGTTTAAACGCAAAGCTTAACGGTCAGACAGGAGTGAGGCAAGTCTTGATAGTCAAGGGGAAAGAGATGCAGAAAATGAAGCCTTGATCCCTTTTTTCTTCTTTTTGTCTTCTATCAGCGTAGTTAGCCCTCTGGTATGATGAGTCCAACTTTGTTTTGCTGTGTTATGGAAATCTCACTATGGTCATTAAGGCGCAAAGCCCGGCGGGTTTCGCGGAAGAGTACATTATTGAAAGTATCTGGAATAACCGCTTCCCTCCCGGGACTATTTTGCCCGCAGAACGTGAACTTTCAGAATTAATTGGCGTAACGCGTACTACGTTACGTGAAGTGTTACAACGTCTGGCACGAGATGGCTGGTTGACCATTCAACACGGCAAGCCGACGAAGGTGAATAATTTCTGGGAAACCTCTGGTTTAAATATCCTTGAAACACTGGCGCGACTGGACCACGAAAGTGTGCCGCAACTTATTGATAATTTGCTGTCGGTGCGTACCAATATTTCAACTATTTTTATTCGCACCGCGTTTCGTCAACATCCCGATAAAGCGCAGGAAGTGCTGGCAACCGCTAATGAAGTGGCCGATCACGCCGACGCCTTTGCCGAGCTGGATTACAACATTTTCCGCGGCCTGGCGTTTGCTTCCGGCAACCCGATTTACGGTCTGATCCTTAACGGGATGAAAGGGCTGTATACGCGCATTGGTCGTCACTATTTCGCCAATCCGGAAGCGCGCAGTCTGGCGCTGGGCTTCTATCACAAACTGTCGGCGTTGTGCAGTGAAGGCGCACACGATCAGGTATATGAAACAGTGCGTCGCTATGGGCATGAGAGTGGCGAGATTTGGCACCGGATGCAGAAAAATCTGCCGGGTGATTTAGCCATTCAGGGACGATAATCCTTCCAGACGGATGACAAACGTATAATTGCCTGATGCGCTACGCTTATCAGGCCTACGTGTTTTTTTGCAATGTATTGAATTTGCGATACTTTGTAGGCCGGATAAGGCATTTACGCCGCATCCGGCAAAAATGAGTCCTCCTCAAACGAGGAGGACTATTTACAGATTTCCCATTCTCGGCGGGCAACGTTCCAGCAACTCGATGCTGCCGTCTTCGTTTTGCTGTTCCAGCATCACATCAAATCCCCACAGGCGATGCACATGCTTCAGCACTTCTTTGCGCCCCCGATCCAGCGGTGCGCGATTATGTGGGATGTAACGCAGCGTCAGCGAACGGTCGCCGCGCAAATCCACGTTCCAGATCTGAATATTCGGCTCCAGATTACTTAAGTTATATTGCGACGATAACCGGTTACGGATTTCCCGATAACCTTCTTCATTATGAATAGCGGAAATCTCCAGATAATTATGCCGATCATCATCCAGCACGGTGAAGAAGCGGAAATCACGCATCACTTTCGGTGACAGGAACTGGCTGATAAAACTCTCATCTTTGAAATCACGCATCGCGAAATGCAGCGTTTCCAGCCAGTCGGAACCGGCGATATCCGGGAACCAGTATTTGTCTTCTTCCGTTGGCGACTGACAAATCCGTTTAATATCCTGGAACATGGCAAACCCGAGGGCATACGGATTGATGCCGCTGTACCACGGGCTGTTATAGGGCGGCTGGAAGACCACATTGGTGTGGCTGTGCAAAAACTCCAGCATAAAACGTTCCGTTACTTTCCCTTCATCATACAGATGGTTAAGGATGGTGTAGTGCCAGAAGGTCGCCCAGCCTTCGTTCATCACCTGAGTCTGTTTTTGCGGATAAAAATACTGGCTCACCTTACGCACAATACGCAGGATTTCACGCTGCCATGATTCCAGCAGTGGCGCATTTTTCTCCATAAAATAGAGCAGGTTTTCTTGTGGTTCGGACGGATAGCGGCGCGCTTCAGCAACCGTTTTCTCTTCCTCGCGCTTCGGCAGGGTACGCCAGAGCATATTGACCTGACTTTGCAGATACTCTTCGCGACTTTTCTGCCGGGCTTTCTCTTCTTGCAGCGAGATTTTTTGCGGGCGTTTGTACCGGTCCACGCCGTAGTTCATCAGCGCGTGGCACGAGTCCAGAAGCCGTTCTACTTCATCAACGCCATAACGTTCTTCGCACTCGGTAATATATTTACGGGCAAAAATCAGATAATCGACAATCGAACTGGCGTCGGTCCAGCTACGGAATAAGTAATTGTTTTTGAAGAAAGAGTTATGCCCATAGCAGGCGTGTGCCATCACCAGCGCTTGCATGGTAATGGTGTTTTCTTCCATCAGGTAAGCGATACACGGGTTAGAGTTAATGACGATTTCATAGGCCAGTCCTTGCTGACCGTGCTTATACAGCCGTTCAGTCTCGATAAACTTTTTACCGAATGACCAGTGCGGATAGTTAATTGGCATGCCGACGCTGGAGTAGGCATCCATCATCTGTTCTGAGGTTATCACTTCAATCTGGTGCGGGTAGGTATCCAGCCGATAGAGTTTCGCCACCCGGTCTATCTCTGCCAGATAAACATCCAGCAGGTCGAACGTCCAGTCGGGTCCATCGCTCAAACGTGTGGTGTCCTTATTCATAGAATCGATCGTCGCCATACGCGCACCTCATTGTTGTCGGCGCTCTCTGTGTGGAGCACCTCATTTCAAGCATAGAACACCTGTTAAAAACCGCGTCGCCGGAGAATTTTTTTCTTTGCGATTTCTTATTATCAGAGTGCCACTAATCCGCTTCTGAACGGAATTTTATGCTGGATAAAAAGGGCGTTCAGCAGGAGATACTAAAGACGTCATATTGCCGCAGAGTCAGGGAGATGTGAGCCAGCTCACCATAAAAAAGCCGTATGTTGAATAATATTTTCAACTGAGTTATCAAGATGTAATTAGATTATTATTCTTTTACTGTATCTACCGTTATCGGAGTGGCTATGCGAGTTGTCATACTGGGAAGTGGTGTGGTAGGCGTTGCCAGCGCCTGGTACTTAAATCAGGCAGGACATGAGGTCACCGTCATTGATCGGGAGCCGGGGGCCGCCCTGGAAACCAGTGCCGCGAATGCCGGGCAAATCTCCCCCGGATATGCTGCACCGTGGGCGGCACCAGGTGTGCCTTTAAAAGCGATTAAATGGATGTTCCAGCGCCATGCGCCGCTGGCGGTTCGTCTCGACGGTACGCAGTTCCAGTTGAAATGGATGTGGCAAATGTTACGTAACTGCGACACCAGCCACTACATGGAAAACAAAGGGCGGATGGTACGTCTGGCGGAATACAGCCGTGATTGCCTGAAAGCATTGCGCGCCGAAACCAATATTCAGTATGAAGGGCGTCAGGGTGGGACGCTGCAACTGTTCCGTACCGAACAACAGTATGAAAACGCGACCCGCGATATTGCCGTGCTGGAAGATGCTGGCGTACCGTATCAGCTGCTGGAATCCAGCCGCCTGGCGGAAGTGGAGCCCGCGTTGGCAGAAGTGGCGCATAAACTGACGGGCGGCCTGCAACTGCCCAATGATGAAACCGGAGACTGCCAGCTGTTTACCCAGAATCTGGCGCGGATGGCGGAGCAGGCGGGGGCTAAATTCCGCTTTAATACGCCCGTTGACCAACTGCTTTGCGACGGCGAGCAAATCTACGGCGTGAAGTGTGGCGATGAAGTGATTAAGGCCGATGCGTATGTGATGGCGTTTGGTTCTTACTCGACGGCGATGCTCAAAGGCATTGTTGATATTCCGGTGTATCCTTTGAAAGGCTACTCGCTGACTATTCCGATTGCGCAGGAAGATGGTGCGCCGGTATCCACCATTCTTGATGAAACCTACAAAATCGCCATTACCCGTTTCGATAACCGCATTCGTGTTGGCGGAATGGCGGAAATTGTTGGCTTTAACACCGAGCTGTTGCAACCGCGTCGTGAAACGCTGGAGATGGTGGTTCGCGATCTCTATCCACGCGGCGGTCATGTCGAGCAGGCCACATTCTGGACGGGTCTGCGCCCGATGACGCCAGACGGCACGCCGGTTGTCGGGCGTACACGCTTTAAAAATCTGTGGCTGAATACCGGTCACGGCACGCTCGGCTGGACGATGGCTTGCGGTTCCGGTCAGTTGTTAAGCGATCTGCTCTCGGGGCGCACGCCAGCGATCCCGTATGAAGATCTAAGCGTAGCGCGCTACAGCCGTGGATTTACGCCATCACGCCCGGGCCATTTACATGGCGCACACAGCTAAGGAAACGAGATGACCCGTCCGATACAGGCCAGCCTCGATCTGCAGGCATTAAAACAGAATCTGTCCATTGTCCGCCAGGCCGCGCCGTACGCGCGCGTCTGGTCGGTGGTAAAAGCGAACGCTTACGGGCACGGTATTGAGCGTATCTGGAGCGCGCTCGGGGCCACCGATGGCTTTGCATTACTTAACCTGGAAGAGGCAATAACGTTACGTGAGCGCGGCTGGAAAGGACCGATCCTGATGCTGGAAGGATTTTTCCATGCACAGGATCTGGAGATTTATGACCAGCACCGCCTGACCACCTGCGTACACAGCAACTGGCAGCTCAAAGCACTGCAAAATGCGCGGCTAAAAGCACCGTTGGATATTTATCTTAAAGTGAACAGTGGGATGAATCGGTTGGGCTTCCAGCCCGATCGCGTGCTTACCGTCTGGCAGCAGTTGCGGGCGATGGCGAATGTTGGCGAAATGACCCTGATGTCGCATTTTGCCGAAGCGGAACATCCTGATGGAATTTCCAGCGCGATGGCGCGTATTGAGCAGGCGGCGGAAGGGCTGGAGTGTCGGCGTTCGTTGTCCAATTCGGCGGCGACTCTGTGGCACCCGGAAGCGCATTTTGACTGGGTTCGGCCTGGCATTATTTTGTATGGCGCTTCGCCGTCCGGTCAGTGGCGTGATATCGCCAATACCGGATTACGTCCGGTGATGACGCTAAGCAGTGAGATTATTGGTGTCCAGACGCTAAAAGCGGGCGAGCGTGTGGGCTACGGCGGTCGCTATACTGCGCGCGATGAACAGCGAATCGGCATTGTCGCCGCAGGATACGCCGACGGTTATCCGCGCCACGCGCCTACCGGTACCCCTGTTTTAGTGGACGGCGTTCGCACCATGACGGTGGGGACAGTCTCGATGGATATGCTGGCGGTCGATTTAACGCCTTGCCCGCAAGCGGGTATTGGTACGCCAGTTGAGCTGTGGGGCAAGGAGATCAAAATTGATGATGTCGCCGCCGCTGCCGGAACGGTAGGCTATGAGTTGATGTGCGCGCTGGCGTTACGCGTCCCGGTTGTGACGGTGTAACTTGTTATCGCTGGATGCGACCAGCGTCGTATCCAGCGATACAAAACACATTAAACTTAAGATTCGGCTTCTTCCTCCGCTACCCGAACACCAATCTTCAACACTTCATTATCTTCTTTCTCGGCCACCGTCCAGATCATCCCGGCAAACTCTACCTGGTCACCGACAACCGGTGCTGCGCCTAACAACTGCTGGACGATTTCACCCAGCGTTTGCTGCTTATCGCGATATTCTCGCCCGTCTTCCAGGCCATATATCAGCGCCACATCAGCATATTTGGCGCTGGCTTCGAGAATGAAGTCACCAAAGAAGCGTTGATCCAGCGCGACCGGCGGCGACTGGCTGAACAGTTTACCGAGCGCCGGGAGATCGCGTTCCCGACCAATTACACACAACACATCGCCTTCGCGCAGTCGGGTGCTGCCGGTGGGATGAAGCAACTGGTTATCACGAAACAGTGCCGCAATACGCGTCTCTTTTGGCATATGCAAATCACGCAGTGCCGCGCCCACGCACCATTTATCGGCACTCAATTGATAAACAAACTGCTCCCACGGATTTTCCGGATGAATATCCAGGCCAACGCGTGACACCGGACGTCCCACTGGCGGAACGACCACTTTGGCTTTTTTCGCCGCCCACGAGAGTGATGTTCCCTGCAATAGCAGTGAAACCAGAACCACAAAGAAGGCGACATTAAAGAACAGTCGCGCATTCTCCAGCCCCGCCATCATCGGGAACACAGCCAGAATAATCGGCACCGCGCCGCGTAATCCTACCCAGCTGATAAACACGCGCTCACGCAGATTGAAGCCACGGAACGGTAGCAATCCGGCAAATACCGAAAGAGGACGGGCGAAGAAAATCATCCATGCGGACAAAATGAGCGCCGGAATGGCAATAGGCAGCAGATCGCTTGGGTTAACCAATAGCCCCAGCACCAGGAACATGGCGATTTGCGCCAGCCAGGCGAGGCCGTCGAAATTTTGCAGGATGCCGTAGCGGTTGCGAATCGGCCGATTACCCAGCAGAAAACCGCACAGATAAACAGCCAGAATACCGCTGCCTTCCAGCGCCGTGGTTAAAGCAAAAATTAAAATACCGCCGCTTAATGCCAGCAATGGATATAATCCGGCGGGCAGGGCGATGCGATTAATCATTTGCAGCAGTAAATAACCACCGCCAAGCCCGATGACAATCCCGAGGCCAAATTGCTGCAGAATATCGACCACGAACATCCAACTGACACTGCTTTCATGCTGCTGGATCATCGCAATCAGGGTAATCGTCAGAAAGACCGCCATTGGATCATTACTGCCGGATTCAATTTCCAGCGTCGAGCCAACACGTTCGTTAAGCCCCTTACCACCCAGCAGAGAAAAGACCGCTGCAGCATCGGTGGAGCCGACGATAGCGCCGATTAATAATCCTTCAATCAAATCAAGATTAAACAGCCACGCCGCCATCATGCCGGTTAAACCAGAGGTGATAAGCACGCCCAGCGTCGCCAGCGACAGTGCCGGTCCTAACGCCACACGAAAGGAACTGGCCTGAGTGCGCATCCCACCGTCGAGCAAAATAATCGCCAGCGCCAGGTTACTTACCATGTAGGCGAAGGGGTAATTATCAAACGGGATACCGCCGACGCCATCAACCCCCGCCAGCATGCCGATCGCCAGAAAAATAACCAGAATGGGAATGCCAAGACGGGAAGAAAATGAACTAAGTAAAATACTGCTGGTGACAAGGATGGATCCTAAGATGAAAAGGCTAATTATTGTTGTGGCATCCAACGGTCGGTTACTCCTGATTACGCTGTCTCTTATATAAACCCTACCATATTAGCGGCAGAGACAGCGTTTTACTTAGCCCTGAAGCGTGATTTTTTTACATTTTAAGAACAGGATGACCGCTAATCGTCAACTGAGTGCCTTCCTGGGTGTTATTCAGAATGGCATGTGCGCCCAACGGCAGCGTAACCGTGCGTTGTTCATGACCAAAATCGAGGCCGGTAATGAGTGGAATCGACAGGCGGGAACGCAAAAACGCGTACACTGACTCCAGGTTGTAACCTGCGTCATAATCATTAGGTGTGCTGCCGCTAAAGCTACCGAGAATAATCGCCTTCTGACGTGGCAAAATTCCAGCATGATAGAGCTGCAACAGCATACGTTCGACGCGGAAAGGGTGCTCGTTAATATCTTCCAGCACCAGAATACCGTTCTCAATTTTTGGCATCCACGGTGTACCAATCAGTGAAATCAGCATCGCAAGATTGCCTCCCCACAGCGTGCCTTCGGTCTGACATGTCGGGCCTTCCCCTTGCCATTCAATGGTGAACGTTTTATTGCGTAACGCCAGCCAGAAGTGGTGCTCGGTAAAGGCATTTAGTTCATCCGCGCCAAAGTTTGCTACCAGCATGGGGCCGCTAAAGGTGATGACATTGCCTTGCGCCAGAAGACCGCACTGAATGGCGGTAAAATCGCTATGTCCGCAAATGAGTAACGGGTCATGTTGTTGGCGAGCCACCAGTGCCTGCCAGTCAATATCTGCCAGTAAACGACTGACACCGTAACCGCCGCGTACAGCCAGCACGATGGTGTTGGGGGTAGTCAGTCTGGCAAGAGAATTGAGATCTTCCAGACGCTCCGTTTCCGTACCCGCAAAACGCTCACAACGACGGGCAATAACCTCGACGTTATTGACCTGATGCCCCGCGTCGGTAAGGCGCTGGATACCACGCAGCGCGGCGTGCTGTTTAATGCAGTAACCCGATGGGGCAATTAAGTGAAACAGAGACATGGCAATTCCTTGCTGACAACAGAAACGAAATGTATATCATGCCGCTTAGGTGTGCCGTTGTCACCTCAACGGCGATTCCAGGCTATAAGGATAGAAGAAGTGAAATTGAGATGGTTTGCCTTTTTGATTGTGTTATTAGCGGGTTGTTCATCAAAGCATGACTATACGAACCCGCCGTGGAACGCGAAAGTTCCGGTGCAACGTGCGATGCAGTGGATGCCAATAAGCCAGAAAGCCGGTGCAGCCTGGGGCGTCGATCCACAATTGATCACGGCGATTATCGCTATCGAATCGGGTGGTAATCCGAACGCGGTGAGTAAATCGAATGCCATTGGTTTGATGCAGATAAAAGCTTCAACCTCCGGACGTGATGTATATCGTCGTATGGGCTGGAGTGGTGAGCCGACGACCAGCGAGCTGAAAAATCCGGAGCGTAATATTTCAATGGGGGCGGCTTACCTGAATATTCTGGAAACCGGCCCGCTGGCAGGCATTGAAGATCCGAAGGTACTGCAATATGCGCTGGTGGTGTCATACGCTAACGGGGCAGGTGCGCTGCTACGGACTTTCTCGTCAGATCGGAAAAAGGCGATCAGCAAAATCAACGATCTGGATGCTGATGAGTTCCTCGATCACGTAGCGCGAAATCATCCTGCGCCGCAGGCTCCGCGCTATATCTACAAACTTGAGCAGGCACTGGACGCGATGTAAATCAGTCGCGCACATTGTCCGCTTTTTTCCGGGCTTCTCGCTCGAGAGAGAAAATAATCCGCTGTAATTGCCGCTCCACCGTCGGGCTGACGTTAAGAAAACGGAAGCTCAGACGGGGAGTGGTGATGGTTTCATTTTTGCCATCAATCACTTTGCGCTCGCTGATGGAGATTAACTGGGCGTCAAAGTGAAAAACACCCCATTGCCCCATGTTGACTTCAATCTGAGCGAAGCGCATGCCTTCTTGTAATTCGGCAGGCTTTGCTGTTTCCAGTAATGCGCCCATGCCGCCTAACGACAAATCATACAGGCGGAAACGTAACGTACTGTTATCCGCCAGTTTGGTCTGGCAAAAATAAGGCGGATGGAGTGGGGCGGTGATGCGGAAATATCGGCGTCGTTGTACAAACCATAAGGTGGGAGGCGGTACGGTAATAAATGCCGGAAGCTGCAAGTATTCACTCTGCTGTAGTTGTTCAACAGTAAACTCGACTTTCGCACCCTGAGTTTCGGCGGTAATGGTAATGTGCTGCGCCTTTAGCACGGCGATGTTGTCTTCGGCCTGGCTGCCGAAATCCAGCACCAGTTTATCCGGAGTTATTGCCAGTATTTTGCTGATCAGCTGCCCGCCATTCCAGCTGATACGCAAAGGAATTGCGGCTTTGTGCAAATCGCGTAACACGCCCAGGACGGCTAACGGATTTTGTTTCAGGAACTGCTCATGGTAATGACTCACGCGGAAAAACTCCTGACTGACAAACTGTCTTTGGTTTATCGGTCGCAGTTAACAAAACTTAATACAAATGCGCGAATATTTTTTACATGTTGTTCTTAAATCAGCCGACATACGCCCAGCATCGATCCCGCCCTTGCCTATACTTAGAGCGTTGACGTAAGCATTTCTTGCGTCCGATTCATCGAAACGAGGGCCTGAACATGGGAATTATTGCCTGGATTATTTTTGGCCTGATAGCCGGTATTATCGCCAAGCTAATCATGCCGGGGCGTGATGGTGGTGGATTTTTCCTGACCTGTATTCTTGGGATAGTCGGTGCGGTGGTCGGCGGCTGGCTGGCGACCATGTTTGGCATTGGCGGCTCCATCAGCGGTTTTAATTTGCACAGCTTCCTGGTGGCGGTGGTGGGCGCTATCCTGGTGCTGGGCGTATTCCGCCTCCTGCGAAGAGAATAAGATTTTCATAAGGCGGATAGCGATACAGATGCCGCTATCCGCTTTCACATCAGAACGTATACTCGATACCAGCCCAGAAATTGCGACCTTCTTCAATAAACCCTTCACTGTAGGCATATTTGGTATCAAACAGGTTATTGACCGACGCATTAACGCTGAAGCCATGACCTAAGGTGTAATCGGCTCGAATGTGGGTCACCGCAAAACCGGCGGCTTTTTGTGAACCGTCACTGTTGCTGTAGCTGGAGGAACGCGCCTCTTCCGACAGCGTTACGCTTAACGGCTCCCACGGTTTGAGAGTCATCCATGCGGTCATTGTCTGCGTTGGCAGATCGGTTATCTTGCCGATGTCTTTACGTTTGGCATCAGCGTGGATCAGGGCGTAGCTCAATCCTACATCCAGTATATTGCTGATTTTCCCCTTAATACCGGCATCCAGACCGCTGTAATCCACCGTGCCGCTGTTCTGATTTTGAATGGTATCGGCATCGATATTGTGCGAGAGGATGGCATCACTCACCCGGTTATAGTAAACGCTGACCTCAAATCCCCAGTCGTGCGGGAAGGCACCATTCCAGGTTAAATCCACCCCGCGCGCGCGTTCCGGCTTGAGCTGCGGGTTAACAATCGCTATCTGGTTATACGCAGGTTTGGACGTGGTATAGCGTTCTTTCAGCGTCGGAAAGCGTGTGCGGTCATAGTACGAAAGCGCCAGCGTGTCTTCATTGGCAAAGTGGTATTTCCCCATCACCTGCCAGTTAAAAGCTGACTGATTGTTGTCGTCATAATGGGTGATACTGCCATCTTTCTCATGTTTTTTCGCTTCTACGCTATCGCGCCAGTCATAGCTGATTCCAGCCACGACATCGACATTATCGGCAGCAGCCCATTGATATTCACTGGCGAGCGACCAGGTACGATCTTCATAGCGATCGTAAGCGGCGTGCGGCGCACCTTTTTCCCGGTGTACGTCATCTTTCCAGTTAACGGCAAACGACAGCAGATCGTTTTCACGCACATCGGCTGCCAGTTGTAACCCGGCACCGTCGCTGTAATCGGAATAATGGCTGTAGCTGCCTTTTTTATTTTTCAAATCAGCCAGCGAGTTGTACATCATTAGCGTATTTTCAAAGGTGTCGCGATACAGCCGACTTTTCAGGGTAAAACGATCGTTTAGTTGGGTCGTTCCCTGATAATAAAAACTTTCTTTGTCATACTCTGGCCACTGCCAGTAGCGTGATTTCTGACCACTATTTCCACTGTATGGCGGGTTATCTTTTTCACCATCCTGCTTAATGTAAGTCAATGTGTATTCATCGTTTTCGCGTGGTGTAAAACCGAGCTTCACAATGCCGCGTTTATCATCAGCCGATGAATTAATCATCTTGCCGTGTTTGCCTGCAATATCATTATTTACACCATGCGGCAGGCCGAGAAAATCCTGCTTTAGCTGGCTACCGCTGATTTGCAAATACCCCAGATCGCTGCTGGCGGCAAATGAAGCATGCATATCGTAGGCATTGTCCTGGCTACGGCTCCATCCCTGGCGATATCCCAGATTTGCTTCCAGAGGTTTTGTTGGCTTCTGGGTGGTGATATTAATGGCTCCGCCCATCTGATTAGGCCCCTGAAGCAGCGACGAATACCCTTTGGAAACTTCAACTGCCCCCAAATTGTTGGTCAGAATCCGCGCCAGATCGAGGTTGCCGTCATAGGGAACATAAATGGGCACACCGTCGAAATAGACCGGCACCTGACGACTATCAAAGCCACGAACTTTGACCTGTTCTTCGTTGCGGCTACCTGACTTTTGCAGCACCACGCCGGGGACGACACTTAATGCCTGAGCGACATTCTGTTTATCCAGGGCCTTCATGGTGGGTTGATCGAGAACGGTGGTTGTCGTCGATGATACCGGACTGGACCATACGGTCAGCGTGTCACTCTCCTGAGCCGCTACGGACTGCTGGGTAAAGGCAAGTGATAATACTGTGCAGAGATAACGTTTTTTGAGTCTCATAGAATAAATTCCGTTTAACAAAGAATTAAATAGAGGCTGCGGGTTGCAGACTGACTTTAATGTCAGCAGGTGCCGCGTAATAAGGCGCGGAGGTAATAAAAAGGCGAATGCCGCAGTCGAGGTAATTTTTGAGTGTTGTCAGATTAATTCCGCCGGTCAGAGCCAGCGTGCAGTGGGGAGCCAGCGACGGTGCTATTTGCGCAATTTCAGTTGCCTGTTGCGGACTAAATTTGTCGAGCTGAAGTACGTCTGGTTGCGCGCGTAACGCGGCGATTGCCTCTTTCGGCGTGTCGGCTTCAACAACTATTTTCTTCTCGGGTGCGTGGCGACGTAACTGATTGATTGCGCCTGACCAGTCCTGATTGTCATGAAGAAAATGGCGGTGGTTGGCAAACAATAATATGGTTTCCGCACATCCGGCACGATGAATCAGTCCTCCGGCAGCCAGAATTGCCTGCGAGGCCAGTAAGCGGGTGCCCGGAATTGCTTTTCGGGTGCAGGCGATATTGCCATCAGGGTAACGTTCACGAAGTAACGCCAGCATTTGAGCGAGATAATCAGAAACACCGCAACTCCACTCCAGCACATTCTGGACTGCCTTCCATCCCTGATGAAGTGCTGCGGCATTACCTTGCGCACGGATTAGCCGCTGACCCGCGTTCGCTTGTGAACCGTCGCTGACCGCGTCATCAATAGTTAATCCCAGCGTAGTTAACATCTTACACGCGACAGAAATTCCGCTGACGCAGCCGCCCTGACGGAGAAAAAACTCTATATAGCCATGCTGGTGTCCAATATTTAATGCTCGCGTGGTCAGGTCACCGCCCTGGATATCTTCCAGAAGTAACGCATCGATTTGTGCCTGAGAAAGGAAAATCATCGCAGTGTCTCCTGCGGTACGCTATCCCACCAGATGAGCGCCCAGTCGCGGCTGGCAGGGGCGAGGGCACGAGCATCTTGTTGTTGATACCAGCGATATAACCGCTCACGCTCATCGTCGTTAAGCGCGCCCAGACTCCAGCTGACGTTCTGCTCAAAACGTTCCCAGGTGCTGTTATCCTGTTGGCAATTTTGTCCACGGATAAAATCAACGTGAGCATAAATTCCCATCTGATACAGGACGTTGAGTGCAAAGATATAGTTGGGTAATTCGATCACTTCCCGACCAGCCGCCCGCTGAATGGCTGGAGAGACGAACGAGGTGCTGACCAGATGAGTCGTATAGACGCGAAGCCGTGCCTGATTATTCAGTTTGCTCATTGCCTGGCGCATATCAGCCACCAGAGTGGAGCGGGAAGCCACGGCAATATCGCAGCGTGGCAGGTCACTCCAGTCCTCTTCCCAGGCGCGCTGGATCCAGTGGACATTGTCTGCCTTTAGCGCGGCGGCGCGACGGGCGGCAACGTTCAGCATCCCCTGACTGTAATCAACGCCATAAATCGTCGTGAGTTTGTCCGCCAGCGCCAGCGATACGGTACCCGGTCCGCAGCCCATATCGAATAAGGTTTGCGCGCCTTGCAGGTCAATTTTTGAGGTCAGTTGTTGCAGGTAGCTGTCCGTAGGCGAGGCGCAATTTTCCGCCATTTTTTCCGCCCGTTGATCCCAGTGATCCGGCGTTTTTTCTGTGCGATGGGCCAGCCTGAGTTGCTGAAGGTAAAGGTCTGCAAAATCAATATCGTCAATGAGCATGATTTTTCCTTAGTGCTTAATTGCAGAGAGGTGATGGTGAATCTGGTCGGCAGAAACCCGGTACAGGGCAGCCAGTTTTTTCGTTGTTAACTGTTCGGTCGGTAAGCCTTGTGTTACTCGTCCATCTGGCGCTACCTGGATAATGCTGTCGGCAATGGCGTTGGCATGGAGCGGATGATGAGTCGACATTAACATTGTCATGCCGTTATTTTTGAGCTGCGCCAGCGTGTCCAGAAGTTGGATCTGATGACCGAAATCGAGGCTGGAGGCAGGCTCATCCAGTAATAACAAGCGCGGTTGCTGGACGAGTGCACGGGCGATTAAAGCCAGCTGACGTTCACCGCCGCTAAGCGTATTCCAGCGTCGTGCCGCCAGATGCAAAATGCCCAGCTTTTCCAGTTGCTCCGTTGCTTTCAGGCGTTCTTGCTTACCGGGAACGGAAAAAGCGCCTATGGTGGGGGCCAGGCCCATCAACACCATATCCAGCACACTAAAAGCAAAAATGCCGTCGTGCGCCTGCGGCACCCAGGCAATAGCCTGCGCGCGCTGGCGATGGCTGAGTGTCTGCACAGAGAGGCTATCCAGTAAGATCTCGCCTTTTAATAACGGTATAACGCCAAGAATGGAGCGCATGAGTGTGGTTTTGCCGCAACCATTGGCTCCTAACAGACAACAAATTGTTCCTTGCGACAGGGTGAAGGACACGTCGCGTAGCACCGGATGGCGGGAGTAACCCAGAGACGCATGACGGACGGCAAGCAAAGTCACTGGCGACCTCCGCGTAACAACAAAAACAGGAAAAACGGTGCGCCAACAAAAGCGGTCAGAATGCCAAGTGGGATTTCTGTTGTTCCAATGCTGCGTGCCAGCGTATCGGTAAGCAGGAGCAGAATCGCGCCAGTACACATTGCCATGGGCAACAGCTGCTGATGGTTATGACCGGTCAACAAGCGGGCAATGTGCGGAACGACCAGGCCGACCCAACCAATTATGCCCGCTATTGCTACCGTGCTGGCGGTGATGAGTGTGGCGCAGACAATCAATCCAAAGCGCAGACGTGTCACGTTCAGTCCCAGCGAACGGGCTTCGTCGTCGGAAAGCGTGAGTAAATTCATGCGCCAGCGGAGAAAAAACAGGGGCAAGGAGCCTATGAGAATGATCGGTGCAGCATAGCAGAGATCGCGTAAGGTCACGGTGGACAGCCCCCCCAGCAACCAGAAGGTAATTGACGGTAACTGGGTATAAGGATCGGCCAGCGTTTTTATTAGCGATACCCCCGCTCCGCACAACGTTCCTAACGCAATGCCTACCAGCACCAGGGTTAAGATCGGATCGTGGCGGGTCACCCGTAATCAACCAGACGCCCGCGACCACCATCAGCCCGCCGCAAAATGCGTACAGCTGGATGTAAACAATGGATAATCCCCACAGGATTGCCGCGCAGGCACCAAGTCCGGCACCGGCGGAGACGCCTAAAATATCCGGTGACACTAAGGGATTACGGAACATTCCCTGATAGGTGGTTCCGGCCCCTGCCAGCGCCGCGCCCAGAAACAGCGCAGCAAGAATACGCGGCACGCGGATTTGCCAGAAGACAATTTGTTCCTGCACAGGAACATTTTCTTGACGAAGAATGAGCGCCAGCAGTTGCTGCATATCGAGATGATAAGCCCCACTTACGGCGGCAAAAGTGATACTGATAGCTGCCAGCAGCAAAATACATCCGTTTACGGTTCTCATTAGCTCGCCACCAATTTTTGATAGTCGGCGTCACTGAGTGAACAATGCCAGAACAGTTGGGCGTAATGCTGCATGTCACTTTTAAACTGGCGATTGATGGCGGGATCCAGCCAGGCGTGAAGTCTGCGTAATCCCAGAAGACGGTTGATTCCCGGCGGGGCATCCAGCCAGCCAAAGGGCAGGCCACTTAAAAATAAGATGCGTTGTTCCGCAACCGCTTTCACGCCCTGCCAGAGAGGATCACGACGAATAAAATCTGCAGTAACGGCCTCCTGAACCAGAATAATATCCGGCTGCCAGCGCAGGAGATTTTCCATGGAAACCTGTGTCAGACCGTGGCGATCGGCTATTTGCGCGACGTTGTGCAAACCTAATAATTCCGCCGCCTCGGTATGCAACGAACCCTGTAAGCCCGTTTCCAGCCCTCGAGGACCGCGCGCAGCATAAAAGCTGAGATTAGCGGCGGGTGAGGTGGCGAATGCCTGAGCTTCACCAACGAAGCGGCTGGCGAGATTGGCTTGTTCTGCGGCGCGGTGCTCTTCGCCTAACGTTTTGCCAAGCGTTGTTAACTGTTCTGCTGATTGTTCCAGTTTCCCGTTAAGCAATAACCAGGGTATTTGTGTCTGTTCGCTAACCTGCCGTGCCTGGGAGATCCAGGTTTCATCCGTATTGCCGCAATCAACGACCAAATCGGGATGTAACGCCATAAGCCCTTCCAGCGAGAGTGTGCTGGCGCGCCCGGCGAGTCGTCCCAGCCTGGGGAACTGGCGAATGTGCTCTGGCAATGGAATTAATGCCTGACGGGCAAAATCAAAAGAGGAAAAACCGACCATTTTTTCTGGCGCGACAGCCAGCAATAGTAAATCGGCGGGCGCGCCTGCGCTGACGATGCGTGTAATGTTTTGGGCTTCGGGAAGCGTCAGTGAGGCCCAGAATTTGACTGATTGTGCAAAGGACGGCAGATGATGCAGGAACAATGTCGACGCAAGAATCTGTGTAAACCTCCGTCTGGTTAGTGACATAAGTAATATCCTGATAATTAAAACCGCTATATACTTACACATATAGCGAAAAAGATCATGTTTGATGTCAAAATTTGTCTAAAGAGACAGAATGATTTGCTTGTTTCTTAAATAACACTTTGTTCCACAAGAAAATTGTCAGGGAGAATGGGGAGTGGGGGAAAATATAAATAGAGGTGTAATGATTAACAAGTTGATAAAATAAAATTAAACTCTTCTCTAATAAAAGAAAATAAAGGCATAGACCGTAGAAAAAGTGGTATTTGGTATTTCGTGATGAAGAAAGAGCAATGCCAATTTTATGCACGTAATGGCATTGCTCGATATACAGTAAAGTTAAGGCGTAGGTTCCGCCTCTTTTTGTTTTAGCGGCTGTGTTGTTGATTCACTGAGTGGACGCGTCGCCGGAACATTGTCACACGGTTGCTCTTTCGGGCAGATCAAATCCAGCATTTTCAGCGTCACGCCATTGGTCCAGCCAAAGCCATCCTGTAATGGATATTCGCCACCGCCGCCCCCTGTTCCGGTGGTGCTGACATCATATTTTTCCACCAGCTTTTTCTCCCGGTCATAGGTGTGCTGAACATTGGTCAGGAAGTGCCAGCTAATGTCCATCGCTACCTCTTTTTGCCCGTAGTTTTGTAATCCTTCTGTCGCGACCCACTGCAACGGTGCCCAGCCGTTTGGCGCATCCCATTGTTGCCCACTTTTCACCGACGTGGTGTTCAGGCCGCCTGGTTGCAGCAGATGTGTTTTCGTCGCCGTCGCCATTTTGCTGGCGCGATCTTTCGCTGCCGCATTGACGTACAGCGGGAACAGGGCGGCCGCGGTTAACTGATTGCGCACTTTATGACTTTTCAGGTCGTAATCGGCATACCAGCCTTGTTGATCGTTCCACAGGTATTTTTCGATCCTTTTTTGACGGGCATTTGCCAGCGTTTCGTACTGGTTTGCCATCGCGTTATCTCCGGCAGCTTTGCTGGCGCGGGAGAGGATTTTTTCCATTTTGAACATCAAGCTGTTCAGATCGACCGGTACGATGCTGGTGGTGCGTAAGGTGTTTAACTGCTGCGGATTGTCCATCCAGCGCGAGCTGAAATCCCAGCCAGACGCAGCGGCAGAGCGCAGGTCGCGGTAAATTTCAGTGGCAGGTCGATTCGGATTGCTTTTGGCAGTGGCAATATCTTCCACCCATGACTCTGGTCGTGGCGTATCGCGATCGTCCCAGTAGCGGTTGAGAAGGGTACCATCCTGAAGTTTTACAACGCGTTTTTCCTGTTGTCCGGCTTGCAGGTTTTCAACACCGTCCATCCAGTAAGCATATTCTTTTTGCATTTGCGGCAGGTATTGTTTCAACGCGGCGTCGCCTTCATGCTGCGCCAGTAACTCTACCATCAGGGCAAAGAAGGGCGGCTGCGAGCGGCTTAAATAGTAACTGCGGTTGCCGTTGGGAATATGACCGTAAGTGTCTATTTCATGAGCAAAATTGGCCACCATATCCGCGACTTTATCCCAGTGACCGCTTTCGGCAAGTCCTAACATGGTGAAGTAACTGTCCCAGTAATATACCTCGCGAAAACGTCCGCCTGGCACGACATAAGGTTTTGGCAGCGGTAATAGAGAATCCCATTTTTCGGTGTTTTCGGTAGAACGCGTTAATACCGGCCAAAGTCCGTCAATATGTTCGCGCAGTGATTGCCCCTCTGGCGGAACATATTTCTCGCCCTCTTTCGGCAGGGTGAAATTGACGTTAACGAAATGGCGTAGATCAAATCCGCTCTGGTTTTGCTGCATCCGATAATCAGCAAGGATCATCAGCGGATCGCTGTTCGGCACGGCATCGGCAAAGGTTTTTTGGTCCGGAAAAAGTTTGGCGTTTTGCACATCATTAAACAGCGGCCCTAATAAAATATCAGGCGGTTGTGGTGTTACCGATGTTTCTTCTGCCTGCACCGATAGCGCAGCGAAACACAAAAAGATGCAGGCTGGAATTAACGCCATTTTTTGCGGGCGAGAAGGTGCGGGGGATTTCATCAATCATTCTCCTTTGGCGAAACCGAATAAAACGGTATTCAAGTATCAGAAAACCTTAGTTCAGGATCGCACTAGCTGCATGATCGAAATCACATTCTGCGAACTGACAGACATTTTAGAAAAGGGAATTAAAGGGATAAATAACGGCGAAATAGAGTGATAAAATAACATCTGTTTATTAGTCAGCCAGTGACGTTGGGTTCGCGATTAGCGAAGAAAAATCATCATAATTTGGTGAAAAATATAACAGGTAGTTAAAAAACATCAGTGCAGAGTAAATTGCCGGATGACATCAGAATGATGCCATCCGAACGGTGGTTTAACCCTGATGGTTGAAACGTTGCGTTTTAACGTCCAGCGTTAGCGTTTCTTCTGGTTGTATCGCATACAGTTTCTCACCCTGCTGGCAAATCCAGCCAATTCCCAGTTCACGGGCGATTAGGGCACTGTGGGATAGCGGACTTCCGGCGCTAAGGCAGATACCTTTTACAACCGCTGGATCCAGTTGCAGTACTGTGGAGGGATAAATGTTCTCCGCCAGTAGAATAGTTGGCGAGTTAAACTGCGGGAGTTCTTCTTTCGTTTGGGTCAGGTGGACCAGGGTGCGATGCAGAAGATCGTCCACATCGATATAGCGAGCCTGTAGATATTCATCATCCAGCTGTTGGTATTGCTGGCTAAGTTCTTTAAGAACTTGCTGCCAGGCATATTCCGCCGTGCAATGTTCATGCTGAAGGAGTTCGCTTGCCGCCGCCTGCAGTTCCGGATCATCTAACAGTGTATGGTGACCAGAAAAGATTGCGGCAATATCGTCAAGCCCACTGGTTTCTGCTTTCGCTGTTAACGTCATCAGATCTAATAACGTGAAGTCAATGGCCTGGCGTAATCGTTCTTGTTCTTCTTCCACGGTCAGGGTTGATTTTGCCTGTACCGTACATAAAACAGGTTGATAATAAAAGGCTTTACCCGAAACAGGCGGAACGGGACGCAGAGTAGGTGGAGCAACTTCCTCCGTTTCACCAAAGTTATCTTCAGCCAGCTGACGGAAAGCGATCAGTGCCTCTTCAGCTTCTGGTCCTTTCGCAATCAGGCGCAGCGTATCGTTATAGCGAACTTGTAGTAACGCAATCTGGTTAATACTCTCCGGTGTAACGCATTTGCCGTTTTTCTCCAGCAACATATCGGCATTAAATGTCGATAAGGTATAAACCAGCCGGGAGGCCGGACGTACATGCAGGCCGTTACGGTTTTTTATGACCACCGACAGAGAACGGGCTTCTTCATCGTACGGAGGACATGTGTCAGAGATTTCAGTGTCGGAGGACGGTAAACCCAGTTGTTCACGTTTGGCTTCCAGCGCATGCATGGCGTCAAAGATAACTTTGTCGATATCCGCTCCCGAGGCCGCGCTGACCGTTGCTGCCAGTGTACCTTCGACCAACGGCGCAGCACACAAACGTACTTTTGCGGCGATCTCGGGAGCCAGCAATTCCAGCGCAGTTTCAGCACTCAATAATGCGCTACCCATATCCATCATGACCAGCACATGGTCGGCATCGGCAACAGATTCGATGGCCTCCATCACTTTGACGGCATCGGTACCAATGGGATTTTGTGGATCGTCAATTCCCGCGGCAATGGCGATTTTACAATTATCACTCATTAACATCTGACGGGCTAATTCACCGACACCTTCTCCCAGTCGGCTGCTATGTGAAACTATGACCAGGTTTACCATCACCAATTCCTTACTCTTTTGCGGCTAACGCCAACATTTGCATCATAAACATCACCGAGGTCGCGCCGGGATCCTGGTGACCAATACTGCGTTCACCGAGATAACTGGCGCGGCCTTTGCGGGCTTGCATCGTAATCGTACTTTGTGCAGCGGATTCGGCGATGCTACTGGCAGCGTCGAGCGCCGCCGGAACAGGGAGATTTTGCTCGCAGGACTGACGTAACGATTCCACAACCGGCACCCACACATCACACATGGTTTTATCGCCAGGTTCGGCTTTCCCGCGACTGATTACGCCGTCCGCGCCATCGCGGAACATCTGATAAAGCTCTTCCAGCGTCAGGCTTTGCCGTGCCTGGGTTGTCTGTGCGGCGCGGATAAAGAAGGTACCGAACAGCGGACCACTGGCACCTCCGACGCTGGAAAGTAGTGTCATGCCGGTATTCTTGAGAATGAAACCGATATCTTTATCTGCGATAGCAGGGAGTTTTTCTACCACTTTGCTAAAGCCTCGATTCATATTTAGCCCGTGGTCAGCGTCGCCAATCTCGCGATCCAGTCCAGTAAGATACTCGCTCTCGGTGCTGAAAATATCGCCACAACGAGTGAGCCAGTTAACAATTTGAGTTCTGCTCAGTGACATTGCTTTCTCCTTATTTACCCCAGTTAAGGGCCGGGGTGTGGACAGGGGCGTCCCAGAATGCCAGCGTTTCGTCATCAACTTTCAGTAAGGTGATTGAGAAACCGGTCATATCCAGTGAGGTGCAGTACGCGCCAATTAAATTACGTTCGATAGTCAATCCCGCTTGCTGGCAACGTGTGGTCAGGCGGTTATAGACGCCGTACAGCTCAGAAAGCGGAGTTGCGCCAAGATTGTTAACCAGCGCAATCACCCGATCGCCAGACTGGAGCGGTTGTTTGGTTTGTGGTTCTTCCTGCCAGCTGCCTTGTTGATAATCCCAGAAACGCAAAGTGCGATGGTATGAGCCATTTTCCAGCAGGGTGTCGAACATTTCATCGACGGTTTGATCAAGGGAAGAGAAGGGGCGGCGGTCAATACCTGGCTCACCATGAATGCCGACGCCAAACTCCATCTCATTATCCGCCAGGGTAAAAGAAGGTTTGCCCGCGGCAGGAACGGTACAGGCACCGAGAGCGATACCTATTGAATGGCCTTGATTATTCAACTTACGCCCCAGTTCCGCACAGGCGTCCAGTGAGTCGCCACGCTCCGCCGCTGCACCTACGAGTTTTTCAATTAATACGGTGTTGGCAACGCCGCGCCGCCCGGCGGTATAAAGACTGTCTTTTACTGCAACGTCGTCATCAATGACCACAGTGGTCACTTTTACGCCGCTATCGTGCAGTAACTCGGTTGCTGTTTCGAAGTTAAGAATATCGCCGGTGTAATTTTTGATAATCAACAGTACACCTTCGCCGCCATCAATTTGCATGGCGCATTCAAAGATTTTATCGGGCGTCGGTGAGGTGAAAATTTCGCCCGGACAGGCCCCAGAAAGCATCCCCTGACCGATATAGCCACAGTGCATCGGCTCGTGTCCGCTGCCGCCACCCGACAGCAGGGCGACTTTCCCTGCAACGGGGGCATCAGCTCGGGTGACATACACCGGATCCTGATGCAGTGTCAGCGATGGATGCGCCTTCGCTAGTCCTGCCAGTTGTTCGTCCAGTACGTCTTGCACATCATTGATCAATTTTTTCATTATTTTGCTCCAGCAATTACGGTAGGGCATGGATGATGTTCAACGACACGGCGACCACTGACTGCCGATGAATCCATTGTGCATCAGGCAAGGGAAAAGAAAATTAGCCCAAATTATGTTTCATAGTGAAACATATGCTTTAATGAATGTTCCATATTGAAACTTTTACGTGTATTAATACTTAAAATTGCGAGCCGGAACACCTTTTGTCATAAGGGATGCGGGATATGAGTGGCGCTTTTAACAACGATGGTCGGGGCATATCTCCCTTAATTGCAACCTCCTGGGAGAGATGCAATAAGCTGATGAAACGGGAGACATGGAACGTACCACACCAGGCCCAGGGCGTGACATTTGCTTCTATTTATCGGCGTAAGAAAGCGATGCTGACGCTCGGGCAGGCTGCGCTGGAAGATGCCTGGGAATATATGGCACCGCGAGAGTGTGCGTTGCTTATCCTCGATGAAACCGCCTGCATTCTCAGCCGTAATGGCGATCCGCAAACCTTGCAGCAACTAAGTACACTGGGATTCAATGACGGCACGTATTGCGCCGAGGGAATTATTGGTACTTGTGCGCTATCGTTAGCGGCTATCTCTGGTCAGGCCGTGAAAACGATGGCCGATCAACATTTCAAACAGGCACTCTGGAACTGGGCCTTTTGCGCAACGCCGTTGTTTGACAGCAAGGGCCGATTGACGGGAACAATAGCGCTGGCGTGTCCGGTTGAGCAAACTACCGCAGCTGATTTGCCGTTGACGTTGGCAATCGCACGCGAGGTCGGAAATTTACTGCTGACGGACAGTTTGCTCGCTGAAACTAACCGTCATTTAAATCAACTTAATGCCCTGTTAGAAAGTATGGATGATGGCGTGATTAGCTGGGACGAGCAGGGTAATTTGCAATTTATCAATGCCCAGGCGGCGCGGGTCTTGCGCCTTGACGCGACGGCAAGTCAGGGACGAGCAATCACTGAACTCTTAACGTTACCCGCCGTATTGCAACAAGCAATAAAACAGTCACATCCGCTCAAACACGTAGAAGCCACCTTTGAAAGTCAGCATCAGTTTATTGATGCGGTGATAACCCTTAAACCGATAATAGAAACGCAGGGAACCAGCTTTATTTTATTGCTCCATCCTGTGGAACAGATGCGGCAGTTAATGACCAGTCAATTAGGAAAAGTCAGCCATACCTTCGCTCATATGCCACAGGACGATCCGCAAACCCGCCGCTTGATTCATTTTGGTCGCCAGGCGGCACGCAGTAGCTTTCCTGTCCTGCTTTGTGGAGAAGAGGGCGTGGGCAAGGCACTGCTAAGTCAGGCAATTCATAATGAAAGCGAGCGTGCAGCGGGGCCTTATATCGCCGTCAATTGTGAGTTATATGGTGATGCGGCGCTGGCGGAAGAATTTATTGGTGGCGATCGCACGGATAGTGAAAATGGCCGTCTGAGTCGGCTGGAACTGGCGCACGGCGGCACGCTGTTTCTTGAAAAGATTGAATATCTGGCGGTGGAGTTACAGTCTGCCTTGCTTCAGGTTATCAAGCAGGGGGTTATCACGCGACTGGATGCGCGGCGTTTAATACCCATTGATGTCAAAGTGATTGCCACAACGACCGCGGACCTCGCAATGCTGGTGGAACAAAATCGTTTTAGTCGCCAGCTGTATTACGCGCTGCATGCATTTGAAATTACCATCCCGCCACTGCGTATGCGGCGTGGCAGCATTCCGGCGCTGGTGAATAACAAATTACGCAGCCTTGAAAAACGCTTCTCTACGCGGCTGAAAATTGATGACGATGCCCTCGCTCGCCTGGTTTCCTGTGCATGGCCTGGCAACGATTTTGAACTTTACAGCGTCATCGAGAATCTTGCTCTGAGTAGTGATAATGGGCGCATTCGCGTCAGTGATTTGCCGGAACATCTGTTTACCGAGCAGGCGACAGATGATGTCAGCGCCACCCGCCTTTCCACCAGTCTGTCATTTGCGGAAGTTGAAAAAGAGGCAATTATTAACGCAGCCCAGGTCACAGGCGGTCGCATTCAGGAAATGTCGGCTTTACTTGGAATCGGCCGCACCACGCTGTGGCGGAAAATGAAGCAACATGGCATTGATGTGAGTCAGTTTAAGCGCCGTGGATAGCGGGAGAGTATGCACTCTCCCGCGTATGACTTGCTAATTAATAGCGACCATGACTGCCATGATTTGGCCCACCATTTGAAGGTGGCATTGGCTTACCGGAAGCCGCAGGACCACGCGGGCCATCGTTGTGGCGGTGATGATGGTGAGGAACACAAGCACTTAACAGGCTCGCGAAGACAATTGCTAACAGGCTGAAGATAAATGTTTTTTTCATGACAAACTCTTGAACGGTTAATGCACTGTGATTGTTATCACATAAAAGCTGCATTGTTAATATTGTCAGGAGTCTGATTGTGAGTTTTGGTAACTCAGAATTGAAAGAAGACGCGTAGCAGGCGTAAAAAAGCCATTACGTGCAACTCACATAATGGCTCGTTATTAACCGCCAGAGTAGTATTAGCGGAATTAGACGTTGAACCGTGATTTTGAGGTTATATTATTGAATTATTTATTTTATTTTATTAATTTTTTTACGTGTACTCATCACTGTACTCATTTTGAAGTTTACTCGCATTCGTAATGCGAAGGTCGAAGGTTCGACTCCTATCATCGGCACCAACACAACAAATCCCATTAAAAACAATAATTTGCAGAGTATTTAGCTCTCAAGCTACGATCTTTTTTTAAGGGATTCTATGACCAACAGTTGCCGCTATGGTTAACAGTGGCTATTCAGGGATGTTAGCACGTAGCGGCCTGTAGTTGTAAAGCTCGAACAGGTACAAGGCGCGAACAGTCCGCACGAACCGCTATCAACTCGAAGCTGATGACGCTGCCAACGTCTCTAAATCCTCCCGAAACAGATTGATCACACGCATTTAAGCCCGATGTGCGGCCTTACGGCTGCGTAAACAGGTGAATAGTGTTAATGCCCCGGTAGCTACAGATCCGGCTCTGCCAGCGCTTCGCTCACGCTCCTAACGGTACACGAGCACCCTTATAAGGTGTGATCCTTTTGTCTACTTACCACTAACGGGGCTTTATGGTTTCTATTGCCTTGATTTTTAATGTTTATGCTCTAGTCTGAAGGTTACTTTGACACAGCAAGGAGTGAATAAATGTCTGATAATATGAAACGTTTCGAAGTTAAACGAGAAGGCATAGTTTACGGATATGTAGAAGAGGGGGCATTTGAAACCCGGCGTTGGAATTTCGTCTACCCGATCGTAGATGGGAAGATATCTATGGACATTACGACCGTTAATATCCAAAAACAAGACGGAAAGACCCTTTTGGAATCACAAGTCAAGAATATTGGTTTTGATGTAGATTTTGAGAAAAGAACCTTTACAAGAAATGATGGTACAGTTTTTGACTTAGTTGAAGTCGATAGTTAACCATCACTAAAAGTCTTCACACTTGGGCAGGAGCGCTCCTTGGGAACTTCTGCCTATTTTCAAATCCGTTCCAAGTAGCTACGTTCTCGCTCCTTCAGGTACATGATCATGATAAATTCCACAGTCTGACATAACCCTGATGCTGTCGGCTGACAGCTCCGCTTGTTGTCTTACCACCAACGGGGCTTATGATGTACTATGCGAAAAAAACAGGGGCGCTTATGTCAGATAGTTATGCTGGTCTTATTGGTACGGTTGTAGGTGCAATCATCACAGGAGGCTTCGCCTGGTTTACGGATTGGCGTAAGAACCGTTCGAAGAATAAAAAAGATTTAGAAGTGTTAGCCCTAAAACTGACTTATAAACTAGAGCGTTATGTTGCACTGTGTTTGGAGTGTTCAGAAGATGATGGGCGCGAGTATTATGATGAAGATGAAGGTAGGTGCTCTGGTTCGTTGTTCAGAGGTTTTCGCATTGAATTTCCGGAGTTTAACCTTGGAAATTTCGAAGGCATCGATTGGAAGTTGTTACCTGTGAAATTAATGCATGAAATTTTTACACTTCCCACAAAAGTTAACAATGCAAGGCAACGTTTCGCTAAGGAATGGAAAGAATTTGATGAACATTTAAACGATGATTATCCTACAACAATACGTGCCAAGGAATTGACAGACCTTGCGATTTATTTTTATAACGTTTCATCCAGCTTACGAACGCTGGCAGGACTCCCGCTCCCTGAAGATTCAATCATCATTGATACACTCAATAGAAATAAAATTAGAAATGATGAAGATTACGATAGATTATTTATACGAAAGGAATGATTAATGTCTGGAATGTTAGCAAGCACTGCTGCTGCTGTAGGAATAATTGATAAAGCTGTTAGTATCGCGAAGAAGCTCGCTGATGATAGCGGTGAACTTGATAAGGCAACACTCAAGCTTGAGCTTGCAAATCTCATGTCCGAGCTTGCCAGTGTCAAGATGGAAGTTATCACAACCCAAGCGCTACTATTTGATGCTGAACAAAAGAACAAGCAACTTGAAGAGCAACTGAAGGATAAAACAGCATTCACTTTCCATCATGGGGTGTTTTGGGCTGAAGGTGATACTACTGCTTTCTGTCCCAAATGCTATGAAAACGAGAATAAAAAAATACATATGGAATCTCGTGAAAGAGCATATGCTGGTCTTGGCTCCACTGTTGCGATGCCAAATTGGTATTGCAGAGTTTGCAAAACGACGTTCAATCGATCGTGAAAATTTTCGTATGGCTGCACTGACCATTGCGGATCTTGATAGTTTCGGTTCGTAAATGGTCACCATACACGCAGATCTTACCGTCTGCCGCTTCGATTACATCCTGAAGTATCAAAGTAACTGTCAAAGCATGAGCCGCCAATGGCAGCAGTGCCAGTGCACAAAGTAAAATCTTTTTCATTTTTTAAACCTTATAAACTGAAGTCAAAAGGATTGAAGAGAACAAGCTTACTGGCAGGTAAGTTCCTGATGTTTTTTTGAGCATTAGCGAGGATTTCATCCCTGATAGATGAATCTAAGGAAGGACTGAAGATCTTCTTGTTAATATCGATAAAAACATCGTTGATAATGCCTGCTGCTTTTTTATGTTTAAGACCCAGAAGTTCAGAGCTTAATAGAAGCAAGGTCGTGACATTCTCAGTTTTATGAAATATTGCACCATTTGGTCCAAGTGTATCAATGGTTCGAACGATGCGTAACGCTTCCTTTTTAATGTTAGAAAAGGCGACAGCTTTTGATACTACAATACCCATGTAGCCGCCTGTGGCAAGGCTCATCAACAAGTTTATAAAGAAGTCGCTTTTCAATATATTTACTATAAATTCACCCACTAATTCTCTCCTTTAACATCGGTATTAGTAGTCGATCCCGTTATATACGTTCTCGACATCACGATCCATGATCCCACAGTATGCCAACGTGACCGCTTGTGATGAATGCCCGTACAGCTTCGTGAGCGTTGGCAGACTTACCCCACGTTTTATAGCGTGATAGCCAAGGTTCTTGCGTGGACTGTGCGCCGCAATGTGCAAATTGAGCATATCCCCGGCTTCTTTGAATTTGGCTGAGACCGTCACCCGGCTGATCGGTTTCCCTTTGGCCCGGTTGCTGTCCACTTCGAATAGGTATTCATGGCCAGGATTATCAGCACGGCGTTGTGCTACCAGTTCGAGCGCCTTCGTAGTCAGCATGATCGAGCGAATTTTCCCTGTCTTCTGTTCCTTCAGTTTCAACACATTCCCTTCTATGTGATTAAAGTCGGTATAACGCAACCTGAGAGCGTCACCAACTCGCGCCGCTGTCTGGTTCAGGAACACCCACAAATCGCCATAGATCGGGCTGCTGTTATGCTGGCGTAGCAGTCCTTCGGCCTCTGCAATTTTCTCTTTGTCTCTGACTGGCTCTACCTTCTTCATACCATCCCCCTCTGCTTTCTCATTATGTAAGTTACAATGCTAATATTGATCGTAATATAATCATTATAAAGAGTTTTTATATAAAAAATATAGTCTACACCCGCGCTGTGGGAAATGAAAATGGGGGCCACTCTTTAGGTTCCAGTGTTGGAAAATATCTCAGCGCATGGGCTGATGTGCTAGACCGTTGCTCCGGCGTGTCAATAAAAGTGAAACATGATTTTGAAATATCGCAAGGTAGCTCTTTGCACACACAGCACAGGTGCATAGAACGTGAATAGATGGTGCATAAGACAGCCTTGAGCGACTTCTTTGATGTTCATCCACAACACATGATAATGTAATCAATGAGTTGCTAAATTACACTTTCACATTGTGTAAGTTAGAGGTGAGTTCTCATTCCCGCCAGCAGTCCACAACGTCAGCCACCAACGGGCGATATTCTCCCGGCCTGGCCGTCACTGTTCGTACCATTTCCCACAACTGTGTGAACAGGCCCACCAATCCCTTCCCCAGCTTTACCAGAAGCCCACCATGGCGCTTTCTCTCCCACAATGTAACTAATAATCCACGACCTCACACAGCGCGTTGCAGGCGGCACAGGATGCCCAAGAATCGACGATTTTTCGTCATTTCTTCGCAAAAATTTGTTTTCCGGTTTGAGATGAGGATAGATGTAAACTGGTTTAACAGACATCAGGTTGACGGATTTGACGAACACAGCGCTGGTGCGGATTTGTTATGTACTCTATACCATAGCGATCACCGCACATTCACAACATCGCGCAGGCGAGCCAGTGACGTAAGGTCCGCTTTAAGGACGAATAACTTCATTTATTGGGTATTTAAACTCTATTATTTCTCGCCAGAAATCCAACCGATGACGGCACCGATTACCGCAGAGCGGGTCTCACCTGCTGCTCCTTTGAGAACGTTAATAATTGCATCGCCTGCACCAGGTGCCTGCTGTTGAAGTAAATTCAAACCACGAGGTGTTAACTTGGCTGGCTTTCTCCTGCTTGGCACTGTCTAACCAATCGGTGACCATAGTTCTGTTGATTTCCTGCAACTGAAAATCCTTACGCCGAAAATGAGCCGTGAATACCTCCACCGCCTTAATATACTTGCTCAGGGTAGACAGCTTGCGCCTGTCACTGTGTTGGACAATAAACTCATCCCTCTGTTGGACTAGGGAGGGACACACACGAGCCGTGGCGAAGTCGATCCCATCATTCTGGCTTACATGCTGGTTGATAGAACGCAGTTCCACTAGGACGCGATCAATACTGTTACGTTGTGGTTTAGGCTTGAGCCTGTCTCTGCAAAAAATTCGTGCATGACTTTGTCACGGATGATCCGGGCTTCCCTGATATCTGCTGTGCCAGTTGTACGCATGAACGCTGTTCGATTCCCAAAAAGGGAACGCATATAAGGCGGAATGGTGACCTTGACGGAGTACACCGAAGAGTTTTCGTTAACAAGATACGCATTAGGCTTGTATTTCATCTTTCCCCCGATCTAATACTCAGGGGCAACTGTGATCAGTTGTGTTAGTTTTGCCTTTCAGGAGCAGCGCATTAGGTTCGAAGAATCAATGACTTGTGAAACCAGTCATTGGAATCGAAGTTCGTAGGTTCGACTCCTATTATCGCACCATTTAAATCAATGAGTTACAGTTTTTTATCTGTATGTAACCTTACTGTATTCTCTCCCTCGTACTTATTGGCGTACTTATTTAGCATTACATAGCTGAGTGCCATGTGCCCGTTCTCAAACAGATTCTGGCCTTACAGACGCTTTTTCATCTCGAGGGCTGGGTGAGGTTCAGTTGCTGTTTTAAGCACAACAGATAAATGTGTTACGTCAGATCGACTGAACGGGGGCGTCGCTCTTGAGAAAAGCACTATCCATCTGCGTGAAACCAAAACAGGGGTAGAGCGCTACGTACAGTTATCTGATCAGGTAACTCCACTGACAAATATCTGTTTTCTTCGCAAGCCGCTAAGAAGCCAATCCAGCAGAAGTATTTAACTGAAAACTCATGGCGTTTACGTGAAAGCGGTCAAGTGCTTGATGTACCTCATTGGACGCCCCATGATCTGCGACGTACAGTACGGACAGGGCTATCCGTTTGCAATGTCTAAACGAGGTAGCAAAAGCTGTACTGGGTCATACGCGCGGCGGTGTTGAAGGGATTTATAATCTGTATAAGTATGACGCAGAGTGCCGGAAGTGGTTGCAGGTGTGGGCGGATTATTTGGATGATTTGATTTAAATTTGTTAATATTAAAAAAACAAAGCAATAATCAATTAGGTATCAATGTATTGATACGTAAGAAATAAGGATGAATATGAATTTCGATAATTTTGATGATTCAATTGGTGTTGACGGTTATTATAAGATAATTAGATCTAAATTTTTCCCAAATGAAAGCCCTGATAGTTTTAATATTGCAGGGTTTCATGCGGAGGAACAGATTTTTAGGAAAGGAACTGTTTTTTCTAGAGTGAGGAAATTAAATAATCATGAAGTAAATGAGTTCCTAAATGGAAATATAAAGAATAGTGATTTTTTTCCTCCGCAACCGGATAAAGTAGAAGTAAAAGAGGGCCGTTTTAACGCTAAAAATAATGTTGTTTTATATGTTGCTGATCATCCTTATGTGGCAATCAACGAGTGTGAAGTTAAGTGTGGGGATTATTTTTTATTGTCCTTTCTTTCTCTTCAAAAAGATATGTGCTTTTTACACATACATGAAGGTAAAGATGAGTTGTCTTCTATCCTGTATAGTTTATTTAAGGCGAATGATAAGAGGTTTTATCCAGTTATTAATTTGATATACAGCAACCTACTATCATTTGACAAGTACCATGGCATTGCATATGATTCCGTTAAAGTTCCAGTTGGGTATAAAAATAGTAAATTTGGAACGGTCGAATCCGTAACCAATATTGCAATTTCAAGTGGCAATATTAAAGATATTAGATTGGAAGCTTCATGGTTAGAATTTTATGGTAGAGATGATGTTATTTTCGAACATGCTATTTTTATACCACTAAGCAAAAAGAAAAACAAAAAAATACGCAAGATTTTTTATAGTGAAAATAAAGATGTATTCATTGAAACATCTAATTGTATTAAGAGCGAAATGAATTTAAAAAAAGATAGAAACAAAATTCTTTTAGATAAAGGGTGTGTTAATGAATTTAATAAGCCACCGATGTTATTCGTTAAAAAAGATAATCCTGTAATTTAAATAGTGTATCTGCCTGTTTTTGATATCTTCATTCCGATAATGGAGACAGGCAATTATGGACGAAAAGAAGCTCAGGGCACTTAAGACTGAACTGGCTGAAGTTCTTAAGATCAAAGTCGATCTCAACCAGTTTTCACGGTGGTTGAGAATTTTATATCGAAATGGCACTTAATGCTGCGTTAACTGACCATTTTGGCCAGGAGAAAATGCTCGAAATCGGGTTCTAACACCAGTAATGGCTATTCATCAAAATCCCCATCGCTCTGCGATGACGGCGAAATTGAACAGACGCACACTGCGTTATCGAAAACATGCCTTCTTGAGTTCGGTGACCGCCTTAGCGATCACCTTTAAAATAGTTACAATTACTCTGAATTACTTCAGACTTTAGCAAAAATTACAACCCAGATACATTTATATAGAACTGACCTTTACCTTCGTCAGTTTTCTGAATCCGGTATGTGATTGGTAGAGAACTTTGCAGGTCAGGTTTTGTGAACGTTAGATCAGCGGCACACTGGTAAACATCAAGGCTTGATTCATAGCTAATTGTTCTGACATTTTCTACAGAAATACGCACATCTTTATCCAGTGTCATTCCTTTCTCGATTGTCTTTCTGGCAATATCCACGACAAGGTTTTTAGCATCATCACTACTGCATTTCGGCGTTTTCTCACCACAGCCAGCCAACAAACCAGCCGCTATTAATACCAGAAGCATTGTTCTTTTCATCTATAGTTCCTTCGTTAATTAAGGCATTTATTACTGCTTATTAAATAGACCATCCATTGTGCCTGCCGCAGAAACCCCACAGTAGACTTCGCAACCACGAGTTATCACGCTGGCCTTACCGTTTTTCTGTTCACTAATTACTGCAACACACTGGCTGGTATTGTCATTCCAGACCCAGCGACGCTTCTGGCTTTCTCCGGCAGCTATTTGGTTTGCCGCCCCTTCCATATTGCATACGCCCGAACCATCCAGCGTTGAGGCATTAATGTTGAATTCAGCATTGCTCTTTCCCGGATTCAGGGTTAGAACCGCTCCGGGTTTTACGTACTGCGCTGCTGCGACAGGTAGCGTTATGGCTGCCATCAATAAGGCCAACAGTTTTCTGTTCATTAATTAATTCCCTGTTAAGTGATACGGATGTTTTTGGTTATTTTCCCCAGTACCAGCGGTCTGCGTTTTTCCACAAAGAAATAAACGACATTGAATGCAGACTTGCGATGATTACCTCGACCGAGAGAGGGCCAGTTGCGGAAGGATTCAATCTGTTCTTCTGAATAGGGCGTGTCAGAGAAGTCAAACAGCACAAGTAAGGCTTTGCCATCGTGCTTCATCAACTTTTTAACTTCAGTGCTATTTACAGTTGCGGAGACATTGGAACGTGCCGCAGTTGGTTTACGTACTGCAAACTCAACGGCTACATCATCAATGACAAAATCAATGTAACCGTGCCCGGATACAGTTCCTGGCAGCTTGCTTTTGACTTCTGGCGAGATGTTATCCGCAAACCAACCCAGCAAATAGCAACGTACCAGAGGCAGTAATTCCCGCTCGCTACATTCGTTCAGACGCAGTGTTTTGACGAACTCCCTGCGATAAAGAGAACTAAAAAAATACTCAAAACATTCCGTTATTTCAGTGATGGTGGTTGCCATGGTTGCATCCTTTACCTGCTACTTGGTCCATTTTTAAGGGCATACCTTTCCGGCCATAATGTTTCCGGTGTCGTATCCAGAGCCCCGGCAATAATGCGCTCAGCTCTGGGATAATGACGCTCTAAGGCGTTATTTAATGTCCGTGGCGCAAGGCCGTGACTGCGTGACAGTGACGCCAGTGTTAACCCTCGCTTGTGAAGTGCTGCCACAATATCGGCACGATGCCAGTTCCCTGAACTTCCTTTGCTCTGCTTTTTCTGCGATGCTGTTGAGTTACGCACAGTATTAACTCCATGGAATCAGTACATGGATATTAAATGCGAATAAAAGATACCTTTCAAGTTCTTTTGGTATCTATTTGTTGGTTTTCATATTAACGCATTGATATCTGGTGAAATTTATATGAGCAGTAAGAAAACAGTTTCGGCTATACCTACTCATCCTGAAGCTTCTGTTGAAGAGGCTAAAGACTGGCTGACAGCAGAGGAATTCACTCATATTGAGGGGATGCCGGGCACTGCGCGTGGCGCTAGGATGCGCCTGGAAAAGCTGGCATCCCTGCACCCGGAAATACGTCGTAAAAGGACTGCCGGGAAAGGCGTTGTTTACCATATCAGCGCAGCCACAATGTCGCTTGATGATGAGAGAATCAGGGCTAAGGGCGAAGCGTTTACTCTCAACGACAACGATCGCCAGCTAAGCCTCTGGGTACAGCTGTATCGCAATATGTCACCCGCTTCGCGGTCACTGCTGATGGAGCTGGCTTTGAAGCGGGTTAAGGAAGATCTGACGTCGCAGGGGCCTGACGTTTCTGAACTGGCGTCGCAAATCATGAAGCTTCCCGAAGATGAGCGTAAGCGCCTTTTTGAGAAGCTGAACGGGAAGGTGTGATAGCGTATGTTTTCCGCCATGTCAGACAGAAGGAACCACCCCGGAACCCTAACCCGTCTGACATGGCGGAATGAAAAGTATGCCATTACTTATTAATGAATAAAAATCTGTTTTCAGTTATTTCCGTTCTGAATTACGAACTGGTTCCTCGTTGTTATTATTTGCAATAAAAGTATATTTTTGCTATAATTTCATTGCTGGATAGTGTTATTAATTGCAACCAGCCATTTAAATCATCACATCCTTTAAACGTTCATTTTGTTAATCCTTCACTGGAGGGTTGACTGTATTTAATGAACACAGATCTGACTATATCTAACAGGGGATATTGTGTATTCATTATTACAATGGCAGAGGTTGGTTAATAAACTCTTCATTAAGTATTATGGCATAGACATTAACGATACTGCCTTTTGTGAGGCAAGTTATATGAAAAGATACTGGACTGATTGTGTTCGTCCTTATCAGGCAGTCAATGAATGGGCATATAAGTATGATCTGCACAGACTTGATTCTGTTGACACTCCATTGAGTGAAGTTAATGAACTATCCGTCAACCAATACATGGAATTAAAGTGAATAAAATACATCAGGAAGGGCTGACTATGCCAGTCAGTCAGGAATTAATTAACGTCATATTTAAAGAGATAGGAAATCCTCCACCGCATAAAGCTAGAATAGCCGCTGTCAGTCTTTTATTAAAAGACCTGAGTTACAGCGCTGAAAAGGGCGGTTACCATCCTGTCGAAATACGGCTTACTTCTCGCAATGACGAATGGTATTTCGATTACATCACCGACTTCAGTTATATGGGAGTGGTGTACCCCGAACTGGAAAAGGAAATTGATATCAGCTGGAGTCAGCAATATGTCTTTCTTGCTTATGTTGGTGACCTGCCTGTTAACGCCGGAAGGGAGCTGTTTAAACTCTGGCAATCCAACTTTATTCAGTATCACGCCATGAACGTCTACACCATTACCGTCCTGTGGGAAAGCTAATCCCTCTGCACTAACTATCACTACTTTATGGGGAATTATCTGTGAGAACTGACAGAGGTATACGTGCGTCTCAACAGGGCGAACTGGACTGTCTTTGCGGTGCTTATTGCGTGGTTAACATGCTGAGCTGGTTGTTTGACGGCAGGGTGAAACGACGCCCGTTAATGAACCGGCTTATTCAGACTTATCAGCAGCGCTGGCCTTTGCATGAATGGCTGACTGAAGGGATTGAAGAAGACCGCTTGGACTGGCTGATAGCTCAGGTGCTGCAGAAAGGACATTACTGCCGCCAGTTCCCGGTTCAAATCACCAGACCTTTTGCCGGGAAGCGGGGATTAACAGATGGGCGGCTTTTCAGGGAAATGCAGCGGTTTCTTGACGTCACTGACTATTCCCGCTTGATTATGCTCAGCGACCAGTTTCACTGGTCCCTTCTGGTCAAAATAGATGAAGAAACGCTCTGCTTCTTCGACAGTAACGGGCGAACCACCATGCCCCGTAAAGCTTTCTCCCTGCGTACTGGCGTAACCCGCCGCCAGCTGTTTCCTGACGCCATTTACTTCATTGAACGGGAGTTCTGACGTGACCATGTTTACTCAGCGTGAAACCCGTATCCTCGACCAGGCGCGTGACATTATCAATAGATACTACCAGCGTGGGGCTCAACTCTGTTCCCCTGATGATGTACGGCGGTGTGTGATGGTTGAGCTGGCACCGCTTGAACATGAAGAGTTTGGCATCATCCTGCTCGATAATCAGAATCAGCTGCTGCACAAGGAAATTCTGTTCAGGGGTACGTTAAACTCGGTCAGCGTTCACCCCCGTGAAGTTATCAAACGCGTACTGAAACATAACGCCGCCGCAGCCATCCTTGTCCACAACCACCCCAGCGGCGAGCCTGAACCCAGCCGTTGCGATATCAAGTTGACTAAAAAACTACAGGAGTTGCTGGAAATGCTGGACGTGCGGTTGCTTGACCACTTTATCGTGGCAGGAACTGAAACGGTATCAATGGCTGAACGGGGGCTGGTGTGATGCTGAAAGTTACCTGGTTTAATGTACGTTATTGCGGGTTATGTTCATGAGCAGGACAGCGTTATGTCAGGTCGTGCCTATGGTGCAAACAACCGTGTTTGATGCGTATATTGGCGGTCTGGCTCCTTCGGGGCGAAGAGGTATCATCAGCCTGTTAAACCGTAGCGCCAGCATACTTAAACACGGTACGGATGCAGCAGACTATCCGTGGGAGCAACTTAACTACGCCGCCGTCGCTAAAGTACGTGCGGCACTGCTGGATGACGGTTATGCCGTATCAACGGTCAACATGGCGTTGTCAGCACTCCGGGGCCTGGCGCAGACGGCCTTTAACCTCAACTGTATGGATGCCGAAACGCTGGCCCGTATCCGGTCAGTGAAGCGCGTTAGCGGTGATGTCCAGCGCAAGGGAAGGGCGCTGGACAGGCAGGAAATCCGGGCACTGATTCAGGCCGCAAAACAGCATCCCCAAACGGTGCGGGGCTGTCGTGATATCGCCATTGTGCTGACACTTTGTGGAACGGGCCTGCGGGCCGGGGAACTGGTTAAACTTGAGCGCCGGGATTATGACAACGGCATCCTGACAGTGAGGCAAGGGAAGGGGCGTAAATACCGCGAAATTCACGTAGCGGATGCAGTGGATAAGGCTATCCGCGCGTGGATGAAAGCCAGCGTTAATGAGGCTGACAGTGCTTTGTTTAGCCGTATTCAGCGCAACGGTAAGGTTGCCAGTCAGCCTCTGACAACAACCGGGCTAACGGGTATCCTGGCTGAGTTACAGCATACGTCAGGCATAGCGCGTTTTACCCCCCATGATATGCGGCGCACCTTCATCACCCGTTTACTGGAGCAGGGCGTGGACATCAATACCGTACGCCAGCTGGCAGGCCATAGCGACATAACCACCACAACCCGGTACGACTATCGTGATGATGACATGAAAGCCAAAGCATCACAGAGGTTGCGGTGCTGGTGATGGCTAAAGAGGTAAATCCCGTTCTGCAACACCTTGTTCTATCAGCTCGTGTCGACGAAGCGCAATTTTATCTAAGTCATCACTATTGACTTCACTTTCTGTCAGGTAAACCACGAATTCCCATCGGGGTGGTGCATTATGTAAGATGACCGACATCCCACTTTCTCTCAATAAGGATGCTACCATTGAGGCGGCCTGCCGTGTTCCACCAAACCAGTAACGCCCAATTTTTCCGATAGATTCAACAGCAGGAACATAATGCTGTTTGAATACTGAGGCCCGAAGTGCTTCTTCGTCGATGTTAAATACCATAGTTTATCTCCTTGTTAGTCATGACAATTTAATAGTAACGCCCTGTCCGACATCTAATCCAGCCACAGCTTAAATACTACTACCTCACCCCGTTATCCGCTGGTATAGCCGGGCGTGGATATCCACACCGTACGTCAGCTTGCGGAGCACAGCGACATATCCACGACGTCGCGCTATGACTATCATGGAGAGAGCATGAAAATAAGAAACAGCCGTCATATCAAATGCTGTTAATAAATCTAAAAGATATGACTATGATATTTATTGATACCTTTCATTTGAATCAATCATCTGAATTATTTTATTCGTGTCAGATATAGTTAATATATCCCTACTATTCCAGGTGCCTTCTTCCAGCGAAATCCGCCCGGTCTCGTTGTCAAACACAGGGATTAAATGACCAGCATTATTTAACTCTTCAGCAATTTTTTGACTTATTTTACCTGAAATACGCATGTTCCTAACCTTACAATAGAGTTCATAAGTGGTGACGGATACTTCAGAATGTCGGGGTACCGTATTTTCGAGAAAATATCGGTTAATCAGCTCGGTTACCGCAAGGCTTCTCTTTACTGTTATTGATTCTTCATTCTTCCTAACTATGGTTTGAGGGATGATTTTAAGCAGACGTTCCATCGTCGCTTCATTGAGATTCAGGGAGAAGGCTTTACCGTAACGCCTTTTCAGATTCCCCTGGCGTTTTTCCTGTCTCTGACGGTTCTGCAATCGCGTTTTGTCTTCGTTTTCCATGCCAATCCTGCCTTCATTCAAGGTGCCTGTTCGTCATTATATTAATCAACAAGCCATGCTAGCGTGATCTTCACGTAATAATTCCCAGCGCAGTTGTGTCATCAATGCTCAGAAAAAATGGTAGGTAACTTAACGTGAAGATCATGGTTGATTATGTATTTAACGTGATCTTCACGCAACGTCAAAGCTCAAATACTACAAAAAGCCGTGATGATCACGCTTTTGTCCCTAATTCAGCCCATTTTCATGCTTGTAAATAGCGCAGCTCCTGAAACAGCTCAAAGGAGCACAAGCATGAACACCAACCGTATTCTCCGCAAAAAAGAAGTTCTTCACCTGACCGGGATCTCCGCCGCCACGATGTACCGACTCATTGCGAAAGGGACATTCCCAATACCTAAGAAACTGACTGGCGACAGTGGGCGCGCAGTGGGATGGGGATCAAATGAAATTCAAAGCTGGATTGAGTCGCGCGGGATTAGCAATACGCAGTGATCTGTAAGCCTTATCCAACCCCTGGCATACAACCATATAAGCAGTAACAGTGATGATACCTGCATATGAAAGAGGGGATCACTGTTGCTGCTATGCGCTATCGGAACAGAATATGACGCAACAATTTAATCGTGAACGTGTGACATCTTTACTTGGCAAACATCCTCTGAATATGAATAGTGCAGGCCAGCCTATGTATGGAGGATTGGACAAACTAGCATGTGTCACGGACATGCATGGTTGGAAGAAAAATCTCGAACTCAAGCAGCGGTTGCTTGGTCTTGTCTCTAGTGGTGACTACCTGATCAAAGTTCGACCGGCTGGAAGGGATGAGTGCGGTGGACACTATCGCTGGGTGGTGGAAATCCGACTGAAAGCTAAATCGCGCAAACACCCCATATTGCTGGCAATCCATTTTGATCCAGCCAGTAGTCAACGTGGATTTCAGCGAATGGAACTTAGTCCCCAGCACTATTCTGCGAAACAGATAACTGATTTGTTTGTGTGGCTGGGGCGGAAGGGACGCATCGGTAAGTACCTATATCGGGGATTACGTAATGCCTGGATAACAACTATCCATTACGCGCTGGACGTGGTGGGAATGAAGCTCCACGACTATTTAATCAGGCTGGTTGGTGCAAGGAGCGGCGACTTTAATGATTTGCATGGAGAGCAGGAAGGGTTACGGCTGGGATCTACGACTATCGTCGCGTCAATATATGAAAAGGCCGATGCTCCGGGTGTGGCAACTGAGAGAAGGTATGAACAAGCTGTCCTTCTGCTTGATGAGCAACAGTTCCGGCGTTTTCTGCGGCTGGAGTTGCGTTTATCACCCGGCAAGAAAAAGCTCATGCTGAACAACCTGCTCAGTATGGAGAATCTGGTATCTAAACTCGCATTTTATGACCGTAACGCGCTGGTAGATTCTGAGCTTGAACCTGATTTTTCTCGCCTGCTACGTGAGTATGTTCCTTATCCGGTTGCCAGAGCGGATTACCAGCCTTCAGCAACCCTGAATGGTAAGCAGGTCAGCTCAGCGAAAAAAGCTGCTGATAAGCGCGTTGATAAACTCATGGAGCGCTACCGTGTAGAATTGTTCGATTCAGAGGCTGTATGGGCTATGTTACCGCTTGTGGTGGAAAAACTTGGGATTCTCGCACAACCACAATACTGGCAATTTGAACATCGCCAGAAGTGGCTTCAGTTACGACGAAAACAGGGGTAATTGTGGTTGGACAGGGATGCCGTTTGCTTCAAAGCATGAAGATGGGGACATGTTAAATCAGAAACCTGAAAGATGACGGTTTTAAACCGCCCATCGTTGCAGGATTTTGGTGTGACAGACCAGCTAGCTACCGCTGCTGTTTGGTGTCAGATTCGCATCTCGTACAATGGTAGGGGAAAACCGCCGATGGTTTTTTATTCCAAACATCGGCTTTAGTACCTGGTATTAACCGCAGGGATTAACGATTCTACCCATAACACAGGATCCCTGTTTGTATTTACGATTCTGTATTTTTGTTAATTATACCGATTAATGCACTCCTCAAGGTAATTATCAGGTATAACTCTATATTACTCACTATATAGTATATGTATGTCACTGCCATATTAATAGTGATAATCAGCAGCAGCGGAAATAGAGCGAGAAGAGCGTGAGTGTGATGAGTGAATGAGTGATATGAAAAAAATTGGCCTTCATTAAGGTATTCGTAATTGATGTTGTAAAAACAACTGTGTTTCTTGTGTTATGCAACTTTCAATCACGAGGTGTTATGTGGGTTATATTATTAAACGTGGCATTCTGGTTACACTTGATACTTATAATAAGTTCATTGAGGATGTACATAACATACCTTTCATTGGGAAAGATGGTCGCCAGTCTCCGTCATACTATCTGGATATCCAACGGTTTTTGCAGCATCTGATTTGTAATAACTTCCTTTATGCTAAAGACACCCCAGAGGATAATCCATGGACGCAATACTCGCCAATATATAATGAGCTGGGTAAAAAGGAATTACCGTTTGTCTTTAAACAGGATAAATACCTGTGTTGTGACAGGGCGTTAGAGTTGCTGAAAGATGCAGGAATTATAGATATTAAAAAATACTCTTATGGGAATGGGAAAAGCCGTACTTTTGCTTTGTCCAAGGCATACCTCAAACGCTGGTTTGAAAGCTCGCCTGATGATTACAGGCAGCGCGATGACCGTTACATTTATCTGTCTGTGGGTAAGCGTGTTCATAACCAAAAGATCATGACGGAGGAACAACTGATCCACAAAGCGTTATCGCACTTTAATAAGCCCCGCCATGCTACGCGTCACGTATCCCGTGAAACCCAGCAATATATGCGTCAGGTGTATCTCAACATGGGGGCGTTGCGTATCAACCTTGATAAGCTACAGGCCTACGTTCCTGAAAATGAAAGGGAGGCTGCTCTGAAGTCGCACTTCCTCCAGCATCTGGCTGAGCGTGGTTGCAAGATGGTTTCAAGCGTTCCTTTGGTGGTTGAATACTTCCCTGAATACAAACTGGCAGAGCGGGGAACGCGCTCATTTGAGAAGAATGGCGGCTTTCAGGCGTTAAAGGCCGCGATCAAATGGGAAGTTGTTGTGGGTATTAACTACGATATCAAAAGCAGCCAACTGAATATTCTGAAACATGAACTGGAGCGATACGGCATCAAATGTAAGCGGCTGGCAAAGATCACCAAGAAGAAGGTTATGCGTCGGTTCAACGTTGATCAAAAGGCTGCTAAGTTGCTTATCTATACTCTGATTTATTCACTCGGAGAGTTTCGTAAGCACAAGGACAGCGCTGCGTTTCGTAAGCTTTGTGATTTGTATGGCTACAGTGAAGCGGTGTGTGTGGCTGATGAGTGGATTGAGTTTGTTCGGCCCGTGAGAAGGGCGCTTAACGCGTTGGTGTCGCGTTATCTTGATGAGCATGTTAATTGCCCCGGTCGTGGCTGGGCCATACGTAATGCCGTTCGTCAGTCTTTTATGGTTAAACCGGGCAAGATCACTGCGAGTGTTCGTCGGTGTGTTCTTTCGCATATGATTCAGGGTATTGAAAGTAAGGCGGTGTATGAAGCAGTGGTGGCTAATCCAGGGGTATGCGGCTCGATTGAGCATGACGGGCTTGTGACCAACCGTGAGATATGTTGGAGCCATCCTTATCTTGAATTGAAAAAAAAACATTAATATTTATGTCTTATAGATACCATTGTATGGTAATACTACCTCTTGGTAGGGAATGTTTAATGTATTTATTAAATTAAAGGAATGAATTATCATGATGGATAAAGTAAATGACTCAGATAACTATACAGGGCCACATTTCATTCTAAATGTAGATTATCTGCAGCCGGGCGATCTCATTCTTGAGAGGGGGTACGAATGGTATTCAGAAAAGATTTGTGAACAGACCGGTAGTCGATATTCTCACGCAATGATATGCGTTGGTGGCACTATCATTGAGGCAACGCGAGCAGGGGGAGTGTTTAGCCGAATTCCTAATCGTTCAACAGTGCGTGAAATAAACGATTTTTTGGTGTTGAGGCTTAAAAAAACACCTGAACCTGAAGTAATAGAAAAGATATGCAGACATGCTCGTTATCTTGTCGGAAGCCAGTACTCCATATCCGAAGCGCTATCGGTAAAAGGACCACATTTTTTAAAGCAATTATCTGAAAATAGCAGAAAACAGTTTTGCTCTCGCTTAGTAGCACAGTGCTATAAAGAAGGTGGCATAAATCTTGTCGATGATATTAACTTTTGTTCGCCAGCAGATATTGAAAATAATGACGACTTATTGCACGAAGTCAAGGGGGCAGTCAATCCTGCTTCAGAAGCTGAAGTCCGGCATGCGCTGGAATTAACTCCTCACACAGAGCACACTGGTAATACTGTTAATTTTATTAACAGGGCAATGGATATTTTCAGAAACCATGGTATTAAAATGGTAGGTTCTCCCCATGGTGAAGTAGTTATCACTACTCTAAATGATATTCGTTGGGCATTATATCAAAATAAAGATGTACCAGGGCTTGACGATGAGCTTACCGAGGCTATGTATGCTTCTGGCTATCTTGCCCACATAAATATAGATAGAGAGCGCAATCCCTACAGGTATGATTACACATTATTCAAATTAAATGTTGAATTTGCATCTGGTGGAGATAAAAATGAGCTGTTTGAAATTCTTAGGCAGGAACTAAATAATACTGTTAGTGTTTTTAAACAACGGTTGCAAAGTTATATCGCGGGGCGAGATAATCTTGAAACAGGGCTTAAATATGCAGAGGCTGACTTTCAAGTGCCAAAAGGAATGTTGCTTATAATTAAGGATCGACTCATTATCATTGAAAGGTATTCGGCACAGTTTAAGAATACACAGGGTTTCAAGGAAATTAATGAAATGTCAATAAAATTCATTGGCTATATAAGAGAATATGCCCCTGAACTTTAATATAAAATAAGCGGTTTTTGTCGAGGCACTTTTGATCAACGTCAGTGCCTCTCTTTTTACAGTAAAGTGCAAATGGACGATATTGTGTAATTTTCATTGTTTATTAATATGAAACTTTTTGTCTATGTCTACCCATTCGTCCAATTTATCAGCCCATTCCTGCATCATCACTTTACGCTCATCAAGGTAAGTTGCATGGTTGTATGTGCGACGAACATTGTTGGTATCAGCGTGTGCAAGTTGGGCCTCAATAGCATCAGGCCGATAGCCCATTTCGTTTAAGCGGGTACTCCCTGTGGTTCGGGTTGCATGTGGGCTATAAGTACCACTCCAGCCGAAGCTTTTAAGTAGCTGGCGCAGGGAATGTGATGTCATTGGACCTTTCGGATTATCCCTGCCCGGGAAAAGGTGCTGCCGATGTCCGGTTAATCCTTGTAGCGTTCTAAGAGTTTTGACAGCTTGAGAGGGCAGGGGAATAGCGTGTTCTCTTCGGGCTTTCATCCGTGCTGCTGGAATAGTCCACAGGGCGTTATCAAGATCGAATTCTGACCATTCTGCTTCGGTGGTTTCTGCAGGACGCGCCAATGTCCACCACATAAGCCACATGCAATAGTTAACTTGGTACGAGCCACGACTATTGTCAAAACAGCTTAATAACTTTCCGATTTGCTGAGGATTCAGTGCTTGTTTGTGCTGTGTCTTATTGGCCGGAAGAGCCTTGCGCAAGGGCCAGACAGGATCACTATCAGCTCTAAGTGTCGCTACTGCCAACTCGAAAACTGATGAAATTGTTCGACGGGCTTCAGCGGCAACGGTCGGAGCGCCGCGCTTAGCCGTTTCCTGAAGAATTTTAAGAATGTGATGTGGAGTGATCTCTCTGACTGGGAGCTTACCGATTGCAGGGAAAACCACTCGTTCAAGCATATCCAGTCGCCGCGTTTTGGTAATTCCGGCCCAGTCTTTCATCTGCAACCATTCTTTAGCGATTAGCTCAAAGGTGTTGGATGCGTCGTTGACCTTGCGGATCTTATCTAACTGACGAGCCTGTGTTGGGCTAACTCCATCTGCGACTTGCTTACGCGCTTGCTCGCATTTCTCGCGAGCTTCGGCAAGTTTTACCGTCGGGTACTCACCCAGCGCAAACATGCTGGATTTACCGTTGAGTTTAAACCGATAGCGCCATGCCTTTTTACCATTGGGTTTCACTTCGAGGTAGAGACCATTGAAATCATTAAGTCGATAGAGTTTTTCTTTCGGCTTAGCAGTGCGGCATTGCGTATCAGTGAGCATAACGGGGCCTTGTTTATTTATTATACCGTTATTGTACTCACTTAAAATGAAGATGGAAGAATGTTGTACTCATCCATGTACTCATTTTTGACAGCGTTGTTATGAGATGAATTGAGACATTGCGAAATGAAAAATCCACGCAATTGCGTGGATTTTATAGAGTTTTACGGTTCTTATGAGATTCAGTGAAACCTCATGAGACAGCAGATTTAATTTAGACGTTGAACAGGAAGTTCATCACATCGCCATCTTTAACGATGTAGTCTTTACCTTCTGCACGCATTTTGCCTGCTTCCTTCGCGCCTTGTTCACCTTTGTAAGTGATGAAATCTTCAAACGAGATGGTTTGTGCACGGATAAAGCCTTTTTCAAAATCAGTATGGATTTTGCCCGCTGCCTGCGGCGCGGTTGCACCAACCGGAATGGTCCATGCACGCACTTCTTTCACCCCAGCGGTGAAGTAAGTTTGCAGGTTCAGCAGCTTATAACCGGCACGGATCACACGGTTCAGGCCCGGCTCTTCCAGCCCAAGCTCCTGCATAAACTCGTCACGCTCTTCGTCGTCCAGTTCGGCAATGTCTGCTTCAACAGCAGCACAAACCGGAACTACAACAGAACCTTCTTTCGCTGCGATTTCACGCACCTGGTCAAGATACGGGTTGTTTTCAAAACCGTCTTCGTTGACGTTGGCGATGTACATTGTTGGTTTTAGCGTCAGGAAGCTCAGATAACGAACAGCCGCTTTCTCTTCAGCGCTTAAATCCAGCGCGCGCAGCATACCTGCGTTTTCCAACTGGGGCAGGCATTTTTCCAGTACCGCCAGCTCGGCTTTCGCGTCTTTATCGCCACCTTTGGCTTTCTTCTGTACGCGATGAATCGCACGTTCACAGGTGTCGAGATCCGCCAGCGCCAGTTCGGTGTTGATAACTTCAATATCATCCGCCGGGTTAACTTTGCCGGAAACGTGAATGATGTTGTCATTTTCAAAGCAGCGAACAACGTGACCGATCGCTTCGGTTTCACGGATGTTGGTCAGGAACTGGTTACCCAGACCTTCGCCTTTCGATGCGCCTTTTACCAGACCGGCGATATCGACAAATTCCATGGTCGTGGGAAGTGTACGCTGCGGTTTTACGATTTCAGCCAGTTGATCCAGGCGAGGGTCAGGCATTGGTACGACGCCAGTGTTCGGCTCGATGGTGCAGAATGGAAAGTTGGCCGCTTCAATACCGGCTTTGGTCAGCGCGTTGAACAGGGTAGATTTCCCGACGTTGGGCAAACCGACGATACCGCATTTGAATCCCATGATTTAAATCACCTTAATATCTTAATAATCAACCTGTTATTGCTAACAGATTGCAGAAATGGAAATAACTTTGCCTATTATACACGGCACTCGGCAAAAATGCCGCAGACAACGACTTATTGCGCTTTAAAGGCGTGCAATCGGTTCGTTGCTTTGGTCAAGCCATCTGTAAACCACATTTCAGTACAACGCGCCGCTTCGTCGATGGCTTCATCAATTAACTTCTGTTCACTAACAGGCGGTTTGCCTAACACAAAACCGACAACTTTATTTTTATCGCCCGGATGACCGATTCCGATGCGTAAACGGTGAAAGTTAGGGTTATTACCCAATTTACTGATGATGTCTTTCAGTCCATTGTGACCACCATGACCGCCACCCAACTTAAATTTGGCGACGCCAGGAGGCAGATCCAGTTCGTCGTGGGCCACCAGAATTTCGTCCGGATTAATGCGGAAAAAACTGGCCATCGCCGCAACGGCTTTGCCGCTGAGATTCATAAATGTAGTCGGGACTAACAGGCGGACATCTTCGCCTCCAAGGGTGACTCGCGAAGTATAACCAAAGAATTTAGCCTCTTCGCGCAGCGGAGCGCGCAATCGCTCTGCCAGTAAGTCAACGAACCAGGCACCAGCATTATGTCGCGTTGCGGCGTATTCAGCACCGGGGTTCGCCAGGCCGACAATCAATTTAATCGTCACGTTTTTTTGTCCTGAGTGTGTACATAACTGGCGCGTAGTTTACTGGTTGCGGCCCCGCTTGACAAAAAACTGCGTATCAAATGCAGATAATGCAATTATTGCCTGAGTGGACTATTAGAAAGTCAAGGTGTTCAGGCGTTTATTTGTAAAGTTTTGTTGAAATAAGGGTTGTAATTGTGATCACACCCGCACATAACCTACAGGGTGTTGTCTATACTTTACACATAAGGAAGAGGGGTATTCCCTGTTACAACCCAGAAAGTTCCGGAGGTGACATATGAAACGCAAAAACGCTTCGTTACTCGGTAACGTGCTCATGGGGTTGGGTCTGGTGGTAATGGTGGTCGGCGTGGGGTATTCAATCCTCAACCAGTTACCACAGTTTAATATGCCCCAGTATTTCGCACATGGTGCTGTGCTAAGTATTTTCGTCGGTGCGATTCTCTGGCTGGCGGGTGCCCGTGTTGGCGGGCATGAACAGGTGTGCGACCGTTACTGGTGGGTTCGCCACTATGACAAACGTTGCCGCCGTAGCGACAATCGCCGTCATAGCTAACAAATAATGCAGTTTGCTGACCAGTCAGTTTGCGCTGACTGGTCAATCTCGTACTTATAAATCCGCCATCGCCGCGCGACGATTCGGGAAGAATGCGAGGCGTCCCGGGATCGGTTGAATGCCTGCGCGAGCCATAGTGCGCAGTGGCTGGAATTCCAGGTTGCACACGCGCAGTTCACATCCTTCGGGCAGACGCTTCACAAAACGCTGGAACGCATCAAGACCACCAGCATCAAGTACCGGAACGGCATCCCACTTCAGAATCACAATCCGTTTGCCTTCAAGACGTGACTCCAGGTCCGTGAATAAGCCTTCAGCGGCAGCAAAAAACAGCGGGCCAATAACGCGCAGAACCAGGACATCGTCTGGAACGTCTACGACTACCGGCGCTAGGCGAGTCATACGTGCGATACGACGCATAAACAGCAGCGATGCCAGCACGATCCCCACGCTGATGGCAATAACCATATCGAACAGCACGGTCAGCGACATGCACAGCAGCATGACGATGATGTCATCTTTCGGTGCATGACGCAGCAAGTCGACCACTTTGTGCGCTTCACTCATGTTCCACGCCACCATCAACAGCAGGGCTGCCATGGCGGAAAGCGGCAGCCAGGAGAGCAGCGGTGCCAGTACCAGCAGGGCAAGAATAACCAGAATAGAGTGGATCACCGCCGAGATAGGGGAAGTTGCCCCGGCACGGACGTTAGCGGCAGAACGCGCGATGGCAGCTGTAGCGGTAATACCACCAAAGAACGGAGCGATAATATTCCCCAGTCCCTGTCCAACCAGTTCGCTGTTCGCCTTGTGTTTCGTCCCGGTCATACCATCCAGCACCACGGCGCAGAGCAGAGATTCGATTGCGCCGAGCATTGCCATTGAGAATGCCGCAGGCAGCAGGGTGCGAATAGAATCCCAGGTTAGCGTGAATTCTGAATTAGGCAGATCCCACGGCAGCACCAGTTGCGGCAGCAGTTGCGGAATACCGTTACCCTGAGAACCATCGGCCAGGACGTAGTGGAATTGCGAACCGATGGTAGCAACATGTCCGCCGAGCAGGTTAACAATCCCCATCACCGCGCAACCAGCCAGCAAGGCCGGAAGGTGGCCGGGTAAACGTATGCCCAGACGCGGCCAGAAAACCAGAATGCCAAGCGTCACAATGCCAATGGCTGCATCACCCACATTAATGGTCGGCAGCGCCATAAATAATGCGCCGACTTTTTGTAGATAATGATCCGGGACATGGGCCATTTGCAGACCGAGAAAATCTTTAATCTGCATGGTACCGATGGTGATCCCGATACCCGAGGTGAAACCTAAGGTGACGGAAACCGGAATATACTCAATCAGGCGACCAAAGCGTGCCAGCCCCATCAGAATCAAAAAGATCCCCGACAGCAAGGTCGCAACCAGCAGTCCTGCCAGTCCAAACTGTTGCGAAACGGGATAGAGAATTACCACAAATGCCGCAGTCGGACCGGAAACGCTAAAGCGTGACCCCCCCGTCAGAGCAATGACAATCCCCGCAACAGCTGCGGTATATAAACCGTACTGGGGGGCCACACCACTACCAATAGCCAACGCCATCGCCAGCGGGATAGCAATAATCCCGACGGTTATCCCGGCAATCAGGTCACGGGTAAACCGTGCGGCAGTATATTTTTCTTTCCAGCAAGCGTCGATCAGAGCGCGGAAAGGCATCACATGTGAGGAAAATATTTTGTTCACAATAATGTTTCATCCGTGAGCGCATCATCTGTCAACTAAATGGCAGGTGAAGGAGGCATAGGTCATACAAATGGATATTACAGACAAAAAAACCCGCCGCAGCGGGTCTTTGAGCCGGGTTCGATTAGTGTTCGAACATGGCAGAGATCGATTCTTCGTTGCTGATACGACGAATCGCTTCGGCCAGCATACCTGACAGGGTCAGAGTACGCACGTTCGGCAGTGATTTGATTTCATCGCTCAGCGGAATGGTATCGCAGACAACGACTTCATCAATTACAGAGTTACGCAGGTTGTTCGCCGCGTTGCCAGAGAAGATCGGGTGAGTCGCGTACGCAAATACACGTTTAGCACCACGTTCTTTCAGAGCTTCAGCAGCTTTACACAGCGTACCGCCAGTGTCGATCATATCATCGACCAGTACGCAGTCACGACCTGCAACGTCACCGATGATATGCATCACCTGGGAAACGTTCGCACGCGGACGACGTTTGTCGATGATTGCCATATCGGTATCGTTCAGCAGCTTAGCGATAGCGCGGGCACGCACAACGCCGCCGATGTCCGGAGAAACCACAATTGGGTTATCCAGATTCAGCTGCAGCATGTCTTCCAGCAGGATCGGGCTACCAAATACGTTATCAACCGGAACGTCGAAGAAACCCTGAATCTGTTCAGCGTGCAGATCCACTGTCAGCACACGGTCAACACCGACGCTGGAGAGGAAGTCTGCAACCACTTTCGCAGTGATTGGTACACGAGCGGAACGGACGCGACGGTCCTGGCGCGCATAGCCAAAGTAGGGGATAACAGCGGTGATACGACCTGCGGAAGCACGACGCAGGGCATCAACCATAACGACTAATTCCATCAGGTTGTCGTTAGTAGGGGCACAAGTGGACTGGATGATGAAAATATCACCACCGCGTACATTTTCATTAATTTGTACACTGACTTCGCCGTCGCTAAAGCGACCTACAGCGGCGTCGCCGAGTGAAGTGTACAGGCGGTTGGCAATACGTTGTGCTAGTTCCGGGGTGGCGTTACCAGCAAAAAGCTTCATATCAGGCACGAGAAGAACCTCAGGCATGCGTCCATTGGTGGAAAGAATCTGCCGAAAACTGTGCGGGCCAGGCATGATTCTTTCCAGGCGGTGTATTAAAGAGCGCGATGCAACGTCTGGAACAAGGTGACGTTGTCACCGAAACTCAGCTTGCCCGGCTTAAAGCATGGCTCTGTGCAATGGGGAAAGATTAACGCCTTTCGCCACAAAGCCATTGAGCCATTCCGGGGCTTGCTCTAGCACCTGGCGGGCTTCAGACTCTGTATCAAATTCAGCAAAGACACAGGCCCCTGTCCCAGTCAGGCGCGACGGGGCGTATTCTAACAGCCAGGAAAGCACCGCATCAACCTCGCGAAAACGTTTTCTTGCGATAACCTCGCAATCATTGCTGAATTCACATTTTAGCAACGTTTCTATTGACCTTTTTGGCGTATTGCGCGGGAGTTCAGGATCTTTAAAAATCACCGGCGTCGGAATACTCACGCCAGGGTGTGCGACCAGATACCATTTCTCTGGCGGGTCTACCGGCGTTAATATTTCGCCAACACCTTCGGCAAAGGCGGCATGACCACGGACAAAGACAGGAACATCTGCGCCCAGCGTCAGCCCCATTTCCGCCAGCTCATCCATGCTTAGTCCGCATTGCCAGAGATGATTTAACGCCACCAGAACCGTCGCGGCATTGGATGAACCACCGCCGAGACCGCCGCCCATCGGCAAACGCTTGTCAATGCTGATATTCGCACCGCTTCCCGTCGAAAGACGCCCGCTGTCTGCCGCAGTTTTCATCAACAACCTCGCTGCGCGAACGATCAGGTTATCTTCATGTTCCACGCCTTCAACGGGCGTTAACAGACGAATATCCCCATCGTCACGAAGCTCAATGCTGATGGTGTCGCCGTAATCAAGAAACTGAAACAGCGTTTGCAGCGTGTGGTAACCATCCGCACGCTGACCGGTAATGTATAAAAACAGATTAAGTTTTGCCGGAGAGGGCCACTGTGTCCGCATTATTTCACTATCCAGTTATCCATTTTTAACTTGATGCGTTGACCACCGTCGGTGAGTTCCATATTGGCTGGCATCGCAGGTTGAGTTTTTGTGTCATAACCACCGTAAACAACTTTCCAGTTTTTGCCATTCTGGCTGTAGGTGATTTCACTCAGGCGGTACTGGTCGTCAAGTTTGTAGTCAGTCGCATCACCCGGTAAACCTAAAATCCACTGGCGCAAGCTGTTGAGCGGAATTGGCATTCCGGTCAATTTGCCAATCATCTCTTCGGCGTCATCGGCGGTATAACGCTGACCTTTATTGTCGACTAACTGCACGTTACCCGGTTGAGCATTCAGCTCCAGTTCCGTGCTGCCCAATGGGTTAGTCAGCAGCAGACGGTAGCGATCCTGGCCAGTTTGCTGCCAGAAGAAACGGGCGTACACTTTTTGTTGGTCAGAAATATAAGCGAACGCGCCGCGAGTTTGATACTGATTAAGATTGCGCACGTCTTGCTGATGCTGACGCCATTGTGGCGAATCCGGGCTTTTGCCTGGGCCTTTGGGTGTGGTAACAGAACAGGCAGTGAGCACGAGGGCTGCTAGCGGTAGCAGGCGGATAAAGCGAAAATCGGGCAGGGGCATAATAATGACAAGTCCTTGAGATACGTTGCAGTTATAACCCTTAATGCTAGCGTTACCGTTAGCCATCGTCTATGTTCACGTTGTCTTAATTGCCAGAATCTAACGGCTTTCGGCAATTACTCCAAAAGGGGGCGCTCTCTTTTATTGATCTTACGCATCCTGTATGATGCAAGCAGACTAACCCTATCAACGTTGGTATTATTTCCCGCAGACATGACCCTTTTAGCACTCGGTATCAACCATAAAACGGCACCTGTATCGCTGCGAGAACGTGTATCGTTTTCGCCGGATAAGCTCGATCAGGCGCTTGACAGTCTGCTCGCGCAGCCGATGGTGCAGGGCGGTGTGGTGCTGTCGACGTGTAACCGCACAGAACTTTATCTCAGCGTTGAAGAGCGGGATGACCTGCAAGAGGCGCTCATTCGCTGGTTGTGTGATTACCATAATCTCAACGAAGACGATCTGCGTAATAGTCTCTACTGGCATCAGGATAACGATGCGGTCAGTCATTTAATGCGCGTTGCCAGTGGGCTTGATTCTCTCGTCCTTGGCGAGCCGCAGATCTTCGGTCAGGTGAAAAAAGCGTTTGCCGATTCGCAAAAAGGTCATATGAAGGCCAGCGAACTGGAACGCATGTTTCAGAAATCTTTCTCTGTGGCGAAACGCGTTCGCACTGAAACAGATATCGGTGCCAGTGCTGTGTCTGTCGCTTTTGCGGCTTGTACGCTGGCGCGGCAGATCTTTGAATCGCTCTCTACGGTGACGGTACTGCTGGTTGGCGCGGGCGAAACCATCGAGCTGGTGGCGCGTCATCTGCGCGAACACAAAGTACAGAAGATGATTATCGCCAATCGCACTCGCGAACGTGCCCAAATTCTGGCAGATGAGGTTGGCGCGGAAGTGATTGCCCTGAGCGATATCGACGAACGTCTGCGCGAAGCCGATATCATCATCAGTTCCACCGCCAGCCCGTTACCGATTATCGGGAAAGGCATGGTGGAGCGCGCATTAAAAAGCCGTCGCAATCAACCAATGCTGCTGGTGGATATTGCCGTTCCGCGCGATGTTGAGCCGGAAGTTGGTAAACTGGCGAATGCTTATCTTTATAGCGTTGACGATCTGCAAAGCATTATTTCGCACAACCTGGCGCAACGGAAAGCTGCTGCTGTGGAGGCGGAAACTATCGTCGCCCAGGAGGCCAGTGAATTTATGGCATGGCTTCGAGCACAAAGCGCCAGCGAAACTATTCGCGATTATCGTAGCCAGGCAGAGCAGGTTCGTGATGAGTTAACTGCTAAAGCGTTAGCGGCCCTTGAACAGGGCGGTGATGCGCAAACCATTATGCAGGATCTGGCATGGAAACTGACTAACCGCCTGATCCATGCACCAACAAAATCACTTCAACAGGCCGCCCGTGACGGGGATAACGAACGCCTGAATATTCTGCGCGACAGCCTCGGGCTGGAGTAGCAGTACATCATTTTCTTTTTTTACAGGGTGCATTTACGCCTATGAAGCCTTCTATCGTTGCCAAACTGGAAGCCCTGCATGAACGCCATGAAGAAGTTCAGGCGCTGCTGGGTGATGCGCAAACCATCGCTGACCAGGAACGTTTTCGCGCATTATCTCGTGAATATGCGCAGTTAAGTGATGTTTCGCGCTGTTTTACCGACTGGCAACAGGTTCAGGAAGATATCGAAACCGCACAGATGATGCTCGACGATCCTGAAATGCGTGAGATGGCGCAGGATGAACTGCGCGAAGCTAAAGAAAAAAGCGAGCAACTGGAACAGCAATTACAGGTTCTGTTACTACCAAAAGATCCTGATGACGAACGTAACGCCTTCCTCGAAGTCCGTGCCGGAACCGGCGGCGACGAAGCGGCGCTGTTCGCTGGCGATCTGTTCCGTATGTACAGCCGTTACGCCGAAGCCCGCCGCTGGCGTGTAGAAATCATGAGCGCCAGCGAGGGTGAACATGGTGGTTATAAAGAGATCATCGCCAAAATTAGCGGTGATGGTGTATATGGTCGTTTGAAATTCGAATCTGGCGGTCATCGCGTGCAGCGTGTTCCTGCTACGGAATCGCAGGGTCGTATTCATACTTCTGCCTGTACCGTTGCGGTAATGCCAGAACTGCCTGACGCAGAACTGCCGGACATCAACCCAGCAGATTTACGCATAGATACTTTCCGCTCGTCAGGGGCGGGTGGTCAGCACGTTAACACCACCGATTCGGCAATTCGTATTACTCACTTGCCGACCGGGATTGTTGTTGAATGTCAGGACGAACGTTCACAACATAAAAACAAAGCTAAAGCACTTTCTGTACTCGGTGCTCGCATCCACGCTGCTGAAATGGCAAAACGGCAACAGGCCGAAGCGTCTACCCGTCGTAACCTGCTGGGGAGTGGCGATCGCAGCGACCGTAACCGTACTTACAACTTCCCGCAGGGGCGCGTTACCGATCACCGCATCAACCTGACGCTCTACCGCCTGGATGAAGTGATGGAAGGTAAGCTGGATATGCTGATTGAACCGATTATCCAGGAACATCAGGCCGACCAACTGGCGGCGTTGTCCGAGCAGGAATAATGGAATATCAACACTGGTTACGTGAAGCAATAAGCCAACTTCAGGCGAGCGAAAGCCCGCGGCGTGATGCTGAAATCCTGCTGGAGCATGTTACCGGCAGAGGGCGTACTTTTATTCTCGCCTTTGGTGAAACGCAGCTGACTGACGAACAATGTCAGCAACTTGATGCGCTACTGACGCGTCGTCGCGATGGTGAACCCATTGCTCATTTAACCGGGGTGCGAGAATTCTGGTCGTTGCCGTTATTTGTTTCGCCAGCGACCTTAATTCCGCGCCCGGATACGGAGTGTCTGGTGGAGCAGGCACTGGCGCGGTTGCCTGAACAACCTTGCCGTATTCTCGATCTCGGGACGGGTACCGGGGCGATTGCGCTGGCGCTGGCCAGCGAGCGTCCGGACTGCGAAATTACCGCTGTAGATCGTATGCCAGATGCTGTCTCTCTGGCGCAACGTAATGCCCAGCATCTGGCTATCAAAAATATCCACATTCTGCAAAGCGACTGGTTTAGCGCGCTAGCCGGGCAGCAGTTTGCGATGATTGTCAGCAATCCGCCGTATATTGACGAGCAGGACCCACATCTTCAACAAGGCGATGTCCGCTTTGAGCCGCTCACTGCGCTGGTTGCGGCAGACAGTGGAATGGCAGACATCGTGCATATCATCGAACAGTCGCGTAACGCGCTGGTATCCGGCGGCTTTCTGCTTCTGGAGCATGGCTGGCAGCAGGGTGAAGCGGTGCGACAGGCATTTATCTTCGCGGGGTATCATGACGTCGAAACCTGCCGTGACTATGGGGATAACGAGCGCGTAACGCTCGGCCGCTATTATCAATGACAAGTTTTTCTACGTTGCTTAGCGTTCATCTCATTAGTATCGCGCTTTCTGTTGGGCTATTGACCTTACGTTTCTGGCTACGTTATCAGAAGCATCCACAGGCATTTGCTCGCTGGACGCGCATTGTGCCGCCGGTTGTCGATACGCTGTTATTGTTAAGCGGCATTGCGTTGATGGCTAAAGCGCACATCCAGCCATTTTCCGGGCAGGCACAGTGGCTGACTGAAAAGCTGTTTGGAGTTATCATTTATATTGTTTTGGGTTTTATTGCACTCGATTATCGTCGTATGCACAGTCAGCAGGCGCGCATTATTGCCTTCCCGCTGGCGTTGGTGGTGCTGTACATCATCATTAAACTCGCCACCACAAAAGTACCGTTACTGGGGTAAGTCATGAGATCGTTAGCTGATTTCGAATTTAATAAAGCGCCATTGTGCGAAGGCATGATCCTGGCTTGCGAAGCAATCCGCCGCGATTTTCCCTCGCAAGATGTTTACGACGAACTGGAGCGTCTCGTTAGTCTGGCGAAGGAAGAAATTAGCCAGCTTCTGCCATTAGAAGAGCAGCTAGAAAAATTAATCGCGCTGTTTTACGGCGAATGGGGGTTTAAAGCCTCACGCGGCGTTTATCGTCTTTCCGATGCATTATGGCTGGACCAGGTGTTAAAGAATCGACAGGGCAGTGCGGTATCATTAGGTGCGGTTTTATTATGGGTCGCGAATCGTCTCGATTTGCCGCTGCTGCCGGTGATTTTCCCTACGCAGCTGATATTGCGCATTGAATGTCCGGATGGCGAAATTTGGCTGATTAATCCTTTTAACGGTGAATCGTTAAGCGAACATATGCTGGATGTGTGGTTAAAGGGAAATATCAGCCCGTCGGCGGAACTGTTTTATGAAGACCTTGATGAAGCTGATAACATTGAGGTAATCCGCAAATTGCTGGATACACTCAAAGCTTCGTTGATGGAAGAAAATCAGATGGAGCTGGCGTTACGCACCAGCGAAGCTTTATTACAATTCAACCCGGAAGATCCCTATGAAATTCGCGATCGCGGGTTGATTTATGCGCAACTGGATTGCGAACACGTTGCGTTGAACGATTTAAGTTATTTCGTTGAACAGTGTCCGGAAGACCCGATCAGCGAAATGATCCGTGCGCAAATAAATAACATCGCGCATAAACATATTGTGCTGCATTAATTAATCGACATTTTACTCAAGATTAAGGCGATCCTATGAAACAAAAAGTGGTTAGCATTGGCGACATCAACGTAGCAAATGACCTGCCGTTCGTACTGTTTGGCGGTATGAACGTGTTGGAATCTCGCGATCTGGCGATGCGCATTTGCGAGCACTACGTAACCGTGACCCAGAAACTGGGTATCCCTTACGTGTTCAAAGCCTCTTTTGACAAAGCCAACCGCTCCTCCATCCACTCTTATCGAGGACCGGGCCTGGAAGAAGGGATGAAAATCTTCCAGGAGTTGAAGCAGACTTTTGGCGTGAAAATTATCACCGACGTTCACGAACCAAGCCAGGCACAGCCCGTTGCTGATGTTGTAGATGTGATTCAGTTGCCGGCGTTTCTTGCTCGCCAGACTGACCTGGTTGAAGCCATGGCGAAAACCGGTGCGGTAATTAACGTCAAGAAACCGCAGTTTGTCAGCCCGGGACAGATGGGTAATATCGTTGATAAATTCAAAGAAGGCGGCAACGAAAAAGTGATTCTTTGCGATCGCGGTGCTAACTTCGGCTATGACAACCTGGTTGTTGATATGCTGGGCTTCAGCATCATGAAGAAAGTGTCTGGTAATTCGCCGGTGATTTTCGACGTTACCCACGCACTGCAATGTCGCGATCCATTTGGCGCAGCTTCCGGCGGTCGCCGTGCTCAGGTGGCTGAGCTGGCAAGAGCCGGTATGGCGGTAGGTCTGGCGGGGCTGTTTATTGAAGCGCATCCGGATCCGGAACATGCGAAATGTGATGGTCCATCCGCGCTGCCGCTGGCTAAACTGGAACCGTTCCTCAAGCAAATGAAAGCGATTGATGATCTGGTGAAAGGTTTCGAAGAACTGGATACCAGCAAGTAATCTTTTTGTTTGAAAAATAAAGTCTTAGCGTTCTGCGTTAAGACTTTTTTTATGGGTGCCGGATACAAAAAAGGCCGCAGGCTGTTACCCCTGCGGCCGGTTTCGGGCGCATATTGCCATCACGGCAGCCTGACGCCCGTTTTCACCTTACTTCCGGTTACGCCACCAGCCGACAATCGCTGCGGTAATAATTCCCGCCAGGATCGGTGCTGCCAGGTCGTGCCAGAAAATCATGGCAAACTGCGCGAGCGTCATATAGCCGCCTTGTTGTAATGACAACATTTTGCGGCTATTCTTGAATTGTTGATGGTTCAAGATTAGCCCCCGTTCTGTTGTCAGGTTTTACCTCTCAACGTGCGGGGGTTTTCTCTTTCCAGCAACCAATGCCACCAGGGATAAAGCCCCCGCAACATTGCGCCTCACCGGATAACGCCGGCTTGGTGTGGATACTACGTCGCAATTCATCTTCACTTCATCCCTGAAATGTTTGCATTGAAGAGTACATTCCGGCTTTTCAACAGCTGTTGCAGTGGTTTCGTGCAGGTTGTGGTACAGGCTCGCAATTCTGATTAACGACCTGTCCAGGTAGTATGAAGAAATACAATAAGCAGGAATTTATATTATCTCCCCCGATTTCCGTCATCGGAGGAGATATAACTGTCAGGCAAATATCGTCATCAAATAGGCGGCAAACAGTGCCAGATGCGCTGCGCCATTGAGCACGTTAGTACGTCCGGTGGAGAAGGAGATATGGCACAGCACTAAAGAGGCCACCATCACCACCATTTCTGGCGCACCAAGTGCAAACTGCAATTCGTTACCCGTCATAAAGGCAATTAGCGTGACGACAGGTACGGTAAGCGAAATGGTTGCTAACACTGAACCAAAGAACAGATTCATCGCGCGCTGGACCTGGTTGTTCAACACTGCTTTTAACGCACCTAAACCTTCCGGCGACAGAATCAACAGAGCCACCAGGAAGCCAGTAAAGGCGACAGGGGCATTCATGCTGTCGAGCAATGTCTCCAGCGGGCTGGCGTTCATTTTGGTCACCGCAATAACGGCAATCAGATGGACAATCAACCAGATAGCATGCCACAGGCTGCTATGGGCAGACGGTTTACCGTGGTGCGGGTCGTCATCATCACTGTCATCTTCGTGCTCGTAGACAAATAAACTTTGATGCGTTTTGGTCTGGATCAGCAAAAATACGCCATACATTGCCGCAGAAATTAATGCTACCAGTAACGCCTGACCGGTTGAAAAATTCGCCGCAGGCAGAGCCATTGGAAATACCAGTACGATTATCGCCAGGGGGAACAGCGCAATTAAATACTGCTTGATACCAAACAGATTCATATATTGGGTGGCAAACTTGCGTCCGCCCAACAATAATGAAAAGCCAACCAGCCCACCGGTAACAATCATAATGATTGAATAGAGCGTATCACGCATTAGCGTTGGCGCGGCGTCGCCGGTTGCCATTAAAGCTGAAATCAAACTGACTTCAAGAATAACCACTGAAAGGCTAAGAATAAGCGAACCGTAAGGTTCTCCCAGGCGATGGGCTAATACGTCCGCATGACGGACAACACTAAAGGCGCTACTTAAAATACCAATAAGCGCAAGAAGATTGATGGCAATGACCACTGGTAGTGTCTGGCTGCTTCCCCACAGGAACAGCACTACCAGCGCCAGAACCGGGAAAATAAGCGAAGTCTCCTTGTGGCGGGTTTTTACCGCCTCTTGAGCATTTGACATTATGGTTATCCCTTTGCAGATGAATTTATCGAAAATGTAAAAAATAGGTAGGAAAAATAACAGAAATTGTCTGGATATCGGTAACATTTTACGAATTTTTACCCCGCTGTCGATTTTTTACTCATTTGGGCATAAAAATAAGTAATACGTTTAGACAATGTTTGTTTTAGCACTTCTTAAGAAGAGTCTGACATGAAAATTCTTATGTTTTGGCAAGAGTAGATATTGTTGACCACACTTAATGTTCAACTTTGTAAAAGGAGTCAACGATGCCGTATAAAACGAAAAGCGATCTGCCGGAAAGCGTAAAGCACGTGCTTCCGTCTCATGCCCAGGATATCTATAAAGAAGCGTTCAACAGCGCATGGGATCAATATAAAGATAAAGAAGATCGGCGTGATGACGCCAGTCGCGAAGAAACAGCGCATAAAGTGGCCTGGGCTGCTGTGAAGCATGAATATGCCAAAGGGGATGATGATAAATGGCATAAAAAATCGTAAAACCGGTAGCTTAGTTAAAGCTATTCGTGCGGTGTTGCCTTGCAAGTGGTCCGTGGATTGCATATTGTCCCGTTAGTGGTTTCAAAATGAGCAGTAAAAATGTCCGGAAGACACCAAAAAGTTGTCGCAGGGAAGTATGCAGTGGCGGAGGTGTAAGGTGATAACGCGTGATTTCTTGATGAATGCCGATTGTAAAACGGCATTTGGTGCCATTGAAGAATCACTCTTATGGTCAGCAGAACAACGGGCGGCTTCGCTGGCGGCGACGCTGGCTTGTCGACCTGATGAGGGACCGGTGTGGATCTTCGGTTATGGATCGTTGATGTGGAATCCGGCACTGGAGTTTACCGAGTCGTGCACCGGTACACTGGTTGGATGGCATCGCGCGTTTTGCCTGCGCCTGACCGCCGGGCGCGGGACTGCGCACCAGCCGGGACGAATGCTTGCACTGAAAGAGGGCGGACGCACCACAGGCGTCGCCTATCGACTGCCAGAAGAGACGCTGGAGCAGGAACTAACCCTGCTGTGGAAGCGCGAGATGATTACCGGCTGTTATCTGCCAACCTGGTGTCAGCTTGATCTTGATGATGGACGCACAGTAAACGCCATTGTGTTTATTATGGACCCGCGACATCCAGAATATGAATCTGACACTCGCGCTCAGGTCATAGCGCCGTTGATTGCGGCGGCGAGCGGTCCGCTGGGAACCAATGCACAATACCTGTTTTCACTGGAACAGGAGCTTATCAAACTGGGAATGCAGGACGATGGGCTGAATGAATTGCTGGTATCGGTAAAAAAACTGCTGGCGGAGAATTATCCGGATGGTGTGTTACGGCCGGGATTCGCCTGAGTAAACTTCCCTCATAGTGGGGCGTCCGACGCCCCCTCAAACATTAAAATGTGAGCACTTTATCGGCTGACAGCGTCCATTGCGCCAGTTCAACAAGAGTACCGATTTCCACCCCATCAATCAGAGGAAGTGTACTAATCCCGCGCCCGTCGGTACAGGTTTTGCACAATTTCACCGGTACATTCTGAGCGGTAAGGATCTCCAGCATTTGCTGAATGTTGTAGCCTTCCCCTGGTTTTTGCCCGCGCAACCCGGCTGTTACCGCATCAGACATCAGGAACAGACGCAGATCCAGATTGTTCTCCTGCTCTCGTAACGCAATGGCCAGCCGCAAGCTGTTAAACAAGGATTCGCTCCCGTAAGGTGCGCCATTGGCAACGATCACGATTTTTTGCATTATTTACTCCTGTATTCAGGGAATTAGACACTCATCTTCTATCTTACTGCTTCTGCAGCGTCTGACCAATCGGTCACATTTTTAAGGATTTTCCTGAAAGCGCGAGAAAATACGACAAAAGGTGCCAGTAATCGTTATTCTTTAAGGCTATGGTTTTTCATTTTTACCGGAAGTTACCGACGTTTTGAGCCGTTTCGTTCCTCGCATTATTCCGTTTTATTTACTCTTGCTGGCGGCAGGCGGTACAGCTAACGCACAATCTACCTTCGAGCAAAAAGCGGCAAATCCCTTTGATAATAACAATGATGGTCTGCCGGATTTAGGCATGGCACCTGAAAATCATGATGGGGAAAAACACTTTGCTGAAATTGTGAAAGATTTCGGCGAAACCAGTATGAATGATAACGGGCTGGATACTGGCGAGCAGGCAAAAGCTTTCGCATTGGGAAAGGTCCGCGACGCGCTTAGTCAACAGGTTAATCAGCACGTAGAGTCCTGGCTATCACCGTGGGGAAATGCCAGTGTTGACGTCAAAGTGGATAACGAAGGACATTTCACCGGCAGTCGTGGAAGCTGGTTTGTGCCGTTACAAGATAATGATCGTTATCTCACCTGGAGCCAGCTTGGTCTTACTCAGCAGGATGATGGGCTGGTGAGCAATGTGGGCGTTGGGCAACGCTGGGCGCGCGGCAGCTGGCTGGTGGGTTATAACACTTTTTATGACAACTTGCTGGACGAAAATCTTCAGCGAGCGGGCTTTGGCGCTGAAGCGTGGGGCGAATATTTGCGACTATCGGCAAACTTTTATCAGCCGTTTGCTGCATGGCATGAACAGACAGCCACGCAGGAACAACGGATGGCGCGCGGGTACGACCTGACAGCCCGGATGCGCATGCCGTTCTATCAACACCTCAATACCAGTGTCAGCGTAGAACAGTATTTTGGTGATCGTGTCGATTTGTTTAACTCTGGTACGGGTTATCACAATCCCGTCGCGTTGAGTCTGGGATTAAATTACACCCCTGTGCCCTTAGTCACTGTGACGGCCCAGCATAAACAGGGTGAAAGTGGCGAGAATCAAAATAACCTCGGGCTGAATCTTAACTACCGCTTTGGTGTACCGCTCAAAAAACAACTTTCTGCGGGCGAGGTTGCCGAAAGTCAGTCGTTACGTGGTAGTCGCTATGACAATCCGCAGCGAAATAATCTGCCGACTCTTGAGTACCGACAGCGAAAAACGTTAACGGTGTTTCTGGCGACACCTCCGTGGGATCTAAAACCTGGCGAAACAGTGCCGCTGAAATTACAAATCCGCAGTCGTTACGGTATTCGGCAACTGATTTGGCAGGGCGATACGCAGATATTAAGTTTGACGCCGGGCGCACAAGCCAACAGTGAGGAGGGCTGGACGCTGATCATGCCTGACTGGCAAAACGGGGAAGGCGCAAGCAATCACTGGCGATTGTCAGTGGTGGTGGAAGATAACCAGGGGCAGCGTGTCTCCTCCAATGAGATCACGCTAACGCTTGTCGAACCGTTCGACGCATTGTCAAACGACGAACTGCGCTGGGAACCGTAATCAGAAAATGCGCTCCTGATGCACCCATACCGCAGCTTCCACGCGAGACTTTAGCTTCATTTTCTTCAGCATGTGCTTGACGTGAACTTTTACTGTGCTTTCGGTGATGTCCAGGCGGCGGGCAATCATCTTGTTCGGCAAACCCTGGGCAATTAGCTTGAGAATATCGCGCTCGCGTGGGGTTAACTGGTTAACATCGCGCTCAGTAGTGGCACGGTTAGCGCGCAAGCTGGCGGCCAGAACAGGCGTTAATGCTTCGCTTAATACCATTTCGCCAGCAGCTGCCTGATGTAACGCTTTCAGCAGATCTTCCGGTTCCATATCTTTTAACAGATAGCCATCCGCGCCGCGTTTCAGTGCGGTGACCACATCTTCTTCATGGTTAGAGACGCTGAATACCACAATGCGCCCGGAGAGGGACTTTTCGCGCAGTTTATCCAGCGTTTCCAGACCGTTCATGCCGGGCATATTGAGATCTAACAGGATCAGATCGGGATCAAGAGACTCCGCCAGTTCAATACCCTGTTCGCCATTACTCGCTTCGCCAACCACGGTGATATCTGGTGCCATACTGATAAGCTGTTTTACGCCAGTTCGCAACATCGGGTGATCGTCGATCAGCAGGATAGTAGCCGGTTCCTGATTACTCATGGGTATCTCCTTGGACGTCTGTGAAAGTTTTTTCGGGAATAAAGGTGACCACCACTTCGGTGCCACCTGATTCACGACGGCGGACGCGGCAATCGCCTCGTAAACTTTGCGCACGGTCGCGCATTATTATCATGCCGTAGTGATTGCTGCGGATGGCATTTTCAGGCACGCCGCAGCCGTTATCCTGGACGGTCAGTTTGACCTGATTATCGTTTTGCGCCACCGTCACCACGACCTCACTCGCTTGCGAATGTTTGAGGGCGTTACTTAATGCCTCACGGGCAATTTGCAACAAGTGGATTGCCTGATGCGAAGGCACCAGACGAGGCGGCAATTGATAATCCAGCTTCACCGGGAAGCCAAATTTGGCGCTGTACTCTTCGCAACTCGCCTCCAGCGCCGGACGTAATCCAGGCTCGGTGAGCTGCAAACGGAATGTGGCGAGCAATTCACGCAACTGCACCCAGGATGCATTCAGTTCGTTACGGATCTGACTTAACAGTTCGCGGCTGCTTTCTGGCAGCGCATCGCCCTGCATCTGTAAGCAACTCACCTGCATCTTCATGCAAGAGAGAGATTGGGCAATAGAATCATGCAGTTCGCGCGCAATGGTGGCACGCTCTTCCATCACGATCAACTGTTGCTGACGTTCCTGATGGCGATCCAGCGCCAGCGTGGCGGTGAGTTGTTCAACCAGGGTATCCACCAGTTGTTGTTGATCATGGCTAAGATGACGCCCCTGCGGCAGGGTCGCCAGCAAAATACCGTACTGCGTATGAGTGTCAGCCAGCCGCCACTTCAGGGTTGTGCCGCGATCGCCAACGGGTAATACGCCGCGCGGGCAGAGCTGGCAGCCTTTATCATCACAAGTCATATCTGGCTGGCAGGTAAACTCCTGATGATTCTCTTCATCATCAGTGTCATACACCCGCAGTTCGATATCACGTAGCAGGGTTAAATTCTGTAATCCGTTGAGTACAGGTGACAGGCGTTCACACAGCGGGGCGCGGGAATGCAAACGGCGGTTAGCCTGCCATAAAAAAGAGAGGATCTGATTTTTATGCTCCAGCCCGGCGGTTTTCTCCTGAACCCGCTGCTCAAGTACGGCATAACTTTCGGCCAGTTCTGCAGACATATTGTTCAACGCAGTTCCAAGCATCGCCATTTCGTTGCGCCCGCTGGTGTTTGCGCGTTGGGTAAAATCGCGATGGCTGACGGCACTCGCCATTGCCAGCAGTTGCCGCCACGGTTGTAGCAATCTCGCCCGCAACCAGATAATAGTGAATACCAGTAAAAGTGCCATAAATACCGCCATTACCCGATGGACCAGCACCACTGTCTCAATGCGCATTTCCGTGGTGCGATCAAAACCAGATACCAGCTGATCAAGCCCGGCAACAAACTGGCTGACATCCGCTGACACCGTTTCGCGGTTTTGTGCACGTATCAGTGCAGGGATCAGTTCATTACGCCAGTAATCTTGTAAACCCTGTAATTGCGCCAGTTGCCCGTCTCGTTCTGCTGCTCGAGTCAACTCGGCGCTAAATGCTGTTTGTTCCATCTCTTTAATTAAGGGCTTGTCTTTCTCGCTTAATGGCACTGCTGCCAACAGACGGTAACTTTGCATGCGCAGCGATCCCGCTTTGTTGATCGCATGGGCGCTGCCCTGAACGCCTTGCACCAGCCAGCCAGAAACCGCCATCCCTGCCAGTCCAATAGCAGTAGAAAGCAACACAATAAGCGCAACCTGATTAACCAGGGTGAGCGGAGAGAGACAACGTTTAAGCATGTAAACCTCTTCCTTCAGGCTTTAAATGAGCAATAACCTTAATGAATGTGACGATACATTCTGGAATGGCAGTATTCTCGGCTATTGGCTGAAGTATACCCATACCCGGAAAGAGTTACTCCTTATTTGCCGTGTGGTTAGTCGCTTTACATCGGTAAGGGTAGGGATTTTACAGTACCGTGAAAAATCTCATAATTTTTATGAAATCACTGTACTCACTATGGATAATGATAAATATCAATGATAGATAAAGTTATCTTATCGTTTGATTTACATCAAATTGCCTTTAGCTACAGACACTAAGGTGGCAGACATCGAAACGAGTATCAGAGGTGTCTATGAGTCACTCATCCGCCCCCGAAAGGGCTACTGGAGCTGTCATTACAGATTGGCGACCGGAAGATCCTGCGTTCTGGCAACAACGCGGTCAACGTATTGCCAGCCGCAACCTGTGGATTTCCGTTCCCTGTCTGCTGCTGGCGTTTTGCGTATGGATGTTGTTCAGCGCTGTTGCGGTGAACTTACCGAAAGTCGGTTTTAATTTTACGACCGATCAGCTATTTATGTTGACTGCGCTGCCTTCGGTTTCTGGCGCGTTATTACGTGTTCCATACTCCTTTATGGTTCCTATCTTTGGTGGTCGTCGCTGGACGGCGTTCAGCACCGGTATTCTGATTATTCCTTGCGTCTGGCTGGGTTTTGCCGTGCAGGATACCTCCACGCCTTATAGCGTCTTCATCATCATTTCTCTGCTGTGCGGCTTTGCTGGCGCGAACTTCGCATCCAGTATGGCAAACATCAGCTTCTTCTTTCCGAAACAGAAGCAGGGTGGCGCGCTGGGTCTGAATGGTGGTCTGGGCAACATGGGCGTCAGCGTCATGCAGTTGGTTGCTCCGCTGGTGGTATCACTGTCGATTTTCGCAGTATTTGGTAGCCAGGGCGTCAAACAGCCGGATGGGACTGAGCTGTATCTGGCGAATGCGTCCTGGATATGGGTGCCGTTCCTTGCCATCTTCACCATTGCGGCGTGGTTTGGCATGAACGATCTTGCTACCTCGAAAGCCTCCATCAAGGAGCAGTTGCCGGTACTCAAACGGGGTCATCTGTGGATTATGAGCCTGCTGTATCTGGCAACCTTCGGCTCCTTCATCGGCTTCTCCGCGGGCTTTGCGATGCTGTCAAAAACGCAGTTCCCGGATGTTCAGATTCTGCAATACGCTTTCTTCGGGCCGTTTATTGGTGCGCTGGCGCGTTCTGCAGGTGGTGCATTATCTGACCGTCTGGGCGGAACTCGTGTCACTCTGGTGAACTTTATCCTGATGGCGATTTTCAGCGGCCTGCTGTTCCTGACCTTACCGACTGACGGACAGGGCGGAAGCTTCATGGCGTTCTTCGCAGTCTTCCTGGCGCTGTTCCTGACCGCTGGGCTGGGTAGTGGTTCCACTTTCCAGATGATTTCCGTGATCTTCCGTAAACTGACAATGGATCGTGTGAAAGCAGAAGGGGGTTCTGACGAACGTGCGATGCGTGAAGCGGCAACCGACACGGCGGCGGCGCTGGGTTTCATCTCTGCGATTGGCGCGATTGGTGGCTTCTTTATCCCGAAAGCGTTTGGTAGCTCGCTGGCATTAACGGGTTCGCCAGTCGGCGCAATGAAAGTATTTTTGATTTTCTATATCGCCTGCGTGGTGATTACCTGGGCGGTATATGGTCGGCATTCTAAAAAATAAATCGTAATATTTGATTATCCTTTGCGCGGCATGATGTCGCGCTTTTTTTATGCGTCATTTAGTTACAACATACTAATGTTGTATGGCTTATTTCGCTGGATTTCATTAAGAGTCATTAATATGTTACCCATGGGGAATACTCCTTAATACCCATCTGCATAAAAATCTTAATGGTTTAAATAACTACAGGTGTAAAACGTCTTAATTTACAGTCTGTTATGCTATAAATGTTAATTATCCTAAAGGGGTATTCCAGGAATTTACTTTATTTTTCATCCCCATCACTCTTGATCGTTATCAATTCCCACGCTGTTTCAGAGCGTTACCTTGCCCTTAAACATTAGCAATGTCGATTTATCAGAGGGCCGACAGGCTCCCACAGGAGAAAACCGATGAGTAAATTCCTGGACCGGTTTCGCTACTTCAAACAGAAGGGTGAAACCTTTGCCGATGGGCATGGCCAGCTTCTCAATACCAACCGTGACTGGGAGGATGGATATCGCCAGCGTTGGCAGCATGACAAAATCGTCCGCTCTACCCACGGGGTAAACTGCACCGGCTCCTGCAGCTGGAAAATCTACGTCAAAAACGGTCTGGTCACCTGGGAAACCCAGCAGACTGACTATCCGCGTACTCGCCCGGACCTGCCAAACCATGAACCTCGCGGCTGCCCGCGCGGTGCCAGCTACTCCTGGTATCTTTACAGCGCTAACCGCCTGAAATACCCGATGATGCGCAAACGCCTGATGAAAATGTGGCGTGAAGCGAAGGCGCTGCATAGCGATCCGGTTGAGGCATGGGCTTCTATCATTGAAGACGCCGATAAAGCGAAAAGCTTTAAGCAGGCGCGTGGACGCGGTGGTTTTGTTCGTTCTTCCTGGCAGGAAGTGAACGAACTGATCGCCGCATCTAACGTTTACACCATCAAAAATTACGGTCCGGACCGTGTCGCTGGCTTCTCGCCAATTCCGGCAATGTCGATGGTTTCTTACGCATCGGGTGCGCGCTATCTCTCGCTGATTGGCGGTACTTGCTTAAGCTTCTACGACTGGTACTGCGACCTGCCTCCTGCGTCTCCGCAAACCTGGGGTGAGCAAACTGACGTACCGGAATCTGCTGACTGGTACAACTCCAGCTACATCATCGCCTGGGGTTCAAACGTGCCGCAGACGCGTACCCCGGATGCTCACTTCTTTACTGAAGTGCGTTACAAAGGAACCAAAACTGTTGCCGTCACACCAGACTACGCTGAAATCGCCAAACTGTGCGATCTGTGGCTGGCACCGAAACAGGGCACCGATGCGGCAATGGCGCTGGCAATGGGTCACGTAATGCTGCGTGAATTCCACCTCGACAACCCAAGCCAGTATTTCACCGACTATGTGCGCCGCTACACCGACATGCCGATGCTGGTGATGCTGGAAGAGCGCGACGGTTACTACGCTGCGGGTCGTATGCTGCGCGCTGCTGATCTGGTGGATGCACTGGGCCAGGAAAACAATCCGGAATGGAAAACTGTCGCCTTTAATACCAATGGTGAAATGGTTGCGCCGAACGGTTCTATTGGCTTCCGCTGGGGTGAGAAGGGCAAATGGAATCTTGAGCAGCGCGACGGCAAAACTGGCGAAGAAACCGAGCTGCAACTGAGCCTGCTGGGTAGCCAGGATGAGATCGCTGAGGTGGGCTTCCCGTACTTTGGTGGCGATGGCACGGAACACTTCAACAAAGTGGAACTGGAAAACGTGCTGCTGCATAAGCTGCCGGTGAAACGCCTGCAACTGGCTGATGGCAGCACCGCCCTGGTGACCACCGTTTATGATCTGACGCTGGCAAACTACGGTCTGGAACGTGGCCTGAACGACGTTAACTGTGCAACCAGCTATGACGATGTGAAAGCTTACACCCCTGCCTGGGCAGAGCAGATTACCGGCGTTTCTCGCAGCCAGATTATTCGCATCGCCCGTGAATTTGCCGATAACGCTGATAAAACGCACGGTCGTTCGATGATTATCGTCGGCGCTGGGCTGAACCACTGGTATCACCTGGACATGAACTATCGTGGTCTGATCAACATGCTGATTTTCTGCGGCTGTGTCGGTCAGAGCGGCGGTGGCTGGGCGCACTATGTAGGTCAGGAAAAACTGCGTCCGCAAACCGGCTGGCAGCCGCTGGCGTTTGCCCTCGACTGGCAGCGTCCGGCGCGTCACATGAACAGTACCTCTTATTTCTATAACCACTCCAGCCAGTGGCGTTATGAAACCGTGACTGCGGAAGAACTGCTGTCGCCGATGGCGGATAAATCTCGCTATACCGGACACTTGATCGACTTTAACGTCCGTGCAGAACGCATGGGCTGGCTGCCGTCTGCGCCGCAGTTAGGCACTAACCCGCTGACAATCGCTCGCGAAGCAGAAAAAGCCGGGATGAATCCGGTGGACTATACGGTGAAATCCCTGAAAGAGGGTTCTATCCGTTTCGCTGCGGAACAGCCGGAAAACGGTAAAAACCACCCGCGTAACCTGTTCATCTGGCGTTCTAACCTGCTCGGTTCTTCCGGTAAAGGTCATGAGTTTATGCTCAAGTACCTGCTGGGGACGGAGCACGGTATCCAGGGCAAAGACCTGGGTCAGCAGGGCGGCGTGAAGCCGGAAGAAGTGGACTGGCAGGACAACGGTCTGGAAGGCAAGCTGGATCTGGTGGTGACGCTGGACTTCCGTCTGTCGAGCACCTGTCTCTATTCCGACATCATTTTGCCGACGGCGACCTGGTACGAAAAAGACGACATGAATACTTCGGATATGCATCCGTTTATTCACCCGCTGTCTGCGGCGGTCGATCCGGCCTGGGAAGCGAAAAGCGACTGGGAAATCTACAAAGCCATCGCGAAGAAATTCTCCGAAGTGTGCGTTGGTCATCTGGGTAAAGAAACTGACATCGTCACGCTGCCTATCCAGCACGACTCTGCCGCTGAACTGGCGCAACCGCTGGATGTGAAAGACTGGAAAAAAGGCGAATGCGACCTGATCCCAGGTAAAACTGCACCGCACATTATGGTCGTAGAGCGCGATTATCCAGCAACTTACGAACGCTTTACCTCTATCGGCCCGCTGATGGAGAAAATCGGTAACGGCGGTAAAGGAATTGCCTGGAACACCCAGAGCGAGATGGATCTGCTGCGTAAGCTCAACTACACCAAAGCGGAAGGTCCGGCAAAAGGCCAGCCGATGCTCAATACCGCAATTGATGCGGCAGAGATGATCCTGACGCTGGCTCCGGAAACCAATGGTCAGGTAGCTGTAAAAGCCTGGGCTGCCCTGAGCGAGTTTACCGGCCGTGACCATACGCATCTGGCGCTGAATAAAGAAGACGAGAAGATTCGCTTCCGCGATATTCAGGCACAGCCGCGCAAAATCATCTCCAGCCCGACATGGTCTGGCCTTGAAGATGAACACGTTTCTTACAACGCCGGTTACACCAACGTTCACGAGCTGATCCCGTGGCGTACGCTCTCTGGCCGTCAGCAGCTGTATCAGGATCACCAATGGATGCGTGATTTCGGTGAAAGCCTGCTGGTTTATCGTCCGCCGATCGACACCCGTTCGGTGAAAGAAGTGATGGGCCAGAAATCCAATGGCAACCCGGAAAAAGCGCTCAACTTCCTGACGCCACACCAGAAGTGGGGTATCCACTCCACCTACAGCGACAACCTGCTGATGCTGACTTTAGGTCGCGGTGGTCCGGTGGTCTGGCTGAGTGAAGCCGATGCCAAAGAGCTGGGTATCGCCGATAACGACTGGATTGAAGTCTTCAACAGCAACGGTGCACTGACTGCCCGTGCGGTTGTCAGCCAGCGTGTTCCGGCAGGGATGACCATGATGTACCACGCGCAGGAACGTATCGTTAACCTGCCTGGTTCGGAAATTACCCAACAGCGTGGTGGTATCCATAACTCGGTCACCCGTATCACGCCGAAACCGACGCATATGATCGGCGGCTATGCCCATCTGGCATATGGCTTTAACTACTACGGCACCGTAGGTTCTAACCGCGATGAGTTTGTTGTAGTGCGTAAGATGAAGAACATTGACTGGTTAGATGGCGAAGGCAATGACCAGGTACAGGAGAGCGTAAAATGAAAATTCGTTCACAAGTCGGCATGGTGCTGAATCTCGATAAGTGCATCGGCTGCCACACCTGTTCAGTGACCTGTAAAAACGTCTGGACCAGCCGTGAAGGCGTGGAATACGCGTGGTTCAACAACGTGGAAACCAAGCCGGGCCAGGGCTTCCCGACTGACTGGGAAAACCAGGAAAAATACAAAGGCGGCTGGATCCGTAAAATCAACGGCAAACTGCAGCCGCGCATGGGTAACCGTGCCATGCTGCTGGGTAAAATCTTCGCTAACCCGCATCTGCCGGGGATCGACGATTATTACGAGCCGTTCGATTTTGATTATCAGAACCTGCATACCGCGCCGGAAGGCAGCAAATCACAGCCGATTGCCCGTCCGCGTTCACTGATTACCGGCGAACGGATGGCGAAAATCGAAAAAGGGCCGAACTGGGAAGATGACCTGGGCGGTGAGTTTGACAAGCTGGCGAAAGACAAGAACTTCGACAACATCCAGAAGGCGATGTATAGCCAGTTCGAAAACACCTTCATGATGTATTTGCCGCGCCTGTGCGAACACTGTCTGAACCCGGCATGTGTGGCGACCTGCCCGAGCGGTGCGATTTACAAGCGTGAAGAAGATGGCATCGTCCTGATCGACCAGGATAAATGCCGTGGCTGGCGTATGTGCATCACCGGATGCCCGTACAAAAAAATCTACTTCAACTGGAAGAGCGGTAAGTCTGAGAAGTGCATCTTCTGCTATCCGCGTATTGAAGCCGGCCAACCGACAATATGTTCAGAAACCTGTGTCGGTCGTATCCGTTATCTTGGCGTGCTGCTGTACGATGCCGACGCGATTGAACGTGCGGCAAGTACCGAGAACGAGAAAGATCTCTACCAGCGTCAGCTGGATGTGTTCCTCGATCCGAACGATCCGAAAGTCATCGAGCAGGCGATTAAAGACGGTATTCCGCTGAGCGTTATTGAGGCTGCACAGCAGTCGCCAGTTTATAAAATGGCGATGGAATGGAAACTGGCGCTGCCGCTGCATCCGGAATATCGCACACTGCCGATGGTCTGGTACGTGCCGCCTCTGTCGCCGATTCAGTCTGCGGCAGACGCGGGTGAACTGGGCAGCAACGGCATTCTGCCAGACGTCGAAAGCCTGCGTATTCCGGTACAGTATCTGGCGAATCTGCTGACCGCCGGTGATACCAAACCGGTACTGCGCGCGCTGAAACGTATGCTGGCGATGCGTCATTACAAACGTGCTGAAACCGTTGACGGTAAAGTCGATACCCGTGCGCTGGAAGAGGTCGGTCTGACCGAAACCCAGGCACAGGAGATGTACCGTTATCTGGCGATTGCTAACTACGAAGATCGCTTTGTGGTGCCGAGCAGTCATCGTGAACTGGCGCGGGAAGCCTTCCCGGAGAAAAATGGCTGCGGCTTTACCTTTGGTGATGGCTGCCACGGTTCAGATACCAAATTCAATCTGTTCAACAGCCGCCGTATCGATGCCATCGACGTAACCAGCAAAACGGAGCCGCACCCATGATCGAACTCGTGATTGTATCGCGTCTCCTTGAATATCCGGATGC